>Ga0307474_10000502_pt1 | contig 27980 bp, 19 predicted proteins | sample atmos_gasesECM1C_2_FD_203312 | JGI IMG/M metagenome (GOLD analysis project Ga0307474, IMG submission 203312) | Hardwood forest soil microbial communities from Morgan-Monroe State Forest, Indiana, United States - atmos_gasesECM1C_05 | ecosystem: Environmental > Terrestrial > Soil > Temperate... | reverse complement strand
ATCGGCAGTCGCGGCAGCCACAGGCTGAGGATACGTCGCCGGTTTTGCGAAAAGGCACTCATCACATTTCCATTCCATGATCCACCGGCCAACAGGGCCATGACGGTTGCGGACAAGTTGCGCATCAAACAGAGGCACGCCCCACGCGCTCCACGCCGATGAAGGGGGCGGCGAATGCGCGGCACGAACGATCCATCGGGTCTCGGCCGTCGACGGCTGAGGCTCCGCCGCCATCCGCAGCACAAGGGTTGTGACGCCTGAGGCCTGCGCGGCCAGTGTCAATTTGCGGCTGGCTGTGAGGTCGATCTGTCTCGCCTCGCCCCAGACTTCCAGCACGACGGCGCCGATCGCATCGCAGGCCAGCGCGTCGGCGGCTGTGCGCAACGCACACTCCACGTCGGCTGCGCGTACGGTCACGACAAGACGCGGATCAAGACCAAGTTCGGCCAGCCCGCTCATCGATACCGCGCCCGATTCAATCTCGGTGAAATCCTGCCGTATCCACACCAATGGCCGGCGGCCAGCGGAGCGGCCGGCAAGAGCGGCAACAAAACCGGTCGCCGCAGCGCTCTGCCGGCCAGCTTGCGCAAATACTTCGTGCATGGCGCCTAAAGCGAGCCCGCCTTGCAGCGTCGCATCGGCATCGGCATGCCCGAGCCTTACCTTTCGCGGCAAACAGGTCTCGCAATCCGCCTCGATGCGCTCGATCCTGCCGCGCAAGGCCGCAATAGTGGAGCGGATTTGACGTTCGCTACCCTCTCGACCGCGATCTCGTAAAGCAAACGTCAAATCCAAAGCTCCACTACAATTTTAAAGTTGCTAGTGGTCCTTTGATTCCAACATTCGCAAACGTGCCCGCTACAAAGGCGTGCAAATGTTGGAATCGGACCAAGGACGCGCGCGCGCTCGCATACGCCGTTCCTTTGTAGGTCTGGGTCGCTTCCGGTTGTTTTGGGAGATAACCGGAAGCTGGCTCATTTGTTCATGATATGTTCTAATTTAAAGCTAACATCGCCAAAAGAGTCAATCGGGATTGATGGAAGATTTTTTATGAGCAATTCCAATGAGATCGAAGGAACCCTGGAGCTGCTGCCTGATTGAACCAGGCTTGCGACTTGATCGCTCTCAAAACCAGTCGGGAAATGGCCATGGCAACTGGATCGAGCCTCAAAACCCTGCGCGAAGAGGCAGCCGATTGCCGCGCCTGCCCACTCTGGAAGAACGCGACCCAGACCGTGTTCGGCGAAGGCCCTGCCCAGGCGCAAGCCGTGCTGGTCGGCGAGCAGCCCGGCGACAAGGAAGACCTTGCCGGAAAACCGTTCGTGGGGCCTGCAGGGCAAATTCTCAATCGCGCCCTGGAAGAAGCCGGCATCGACCGCAACACGGTCTACGTCACCAATGCGGTCAAACATTTCAAATTCGAGCCGCGCGGCAAAATCCGCCTGCATCAGAAACCGACGACGGGCGAGATCAAAGCCTGCAGGCAATGGTACGAACGCGAACTCGACGCGATCAAACCGATGCTCGTCGTGGCGATGGGCGCCACCGCCGCGCAAAGCGTGCTTGGCAAGATCACGCCCATCAACAGGAATCGCGGCCGTGTGATCGACCTCGATCACGGAATGAAAGCGCTGGTCACGGTGCATCCGTCCTATCTGCTGCGGCTGCCTGACGCGGATTCCAAGGCACGGGAATATGGACGTTTCGTCGATGACCTGAAAATCGCAGCGGCGCTGTTACGAAAATCGGCGCATGCGGCGTAACTGCGCACAGCCGCCGGACAACGCCGCGTCTCGCCTGCACGGCCGCGGCATCCTCACCTCTGTCATCTAACTGTTAAATCATCGGTCGATGATCGAATCCCACCGTATCAGGGGGCGTCATCATGACCGACTTTGCACTCAATCAGACGATGAGCGGGAAGAGCAGCGGCCCGATCCAGCCTGCCTCGCGGCCGAATCTCGACAAGGGTTTCAACCCGCTGACGATGATACTCTTTTTCGGCATTCTCGCCGGCGGCCTGTTGTTTGTCGCCTACAGCATTTACGCCGATGTTGAAGCCACCGGCACCGAGGTCACCACCTACCTGCCTTATATGCTGCTGCTGGTGGCGCTTTTGATCGCGCTCGGCTTTGAATTCGTCAACGGGTTCCATGATACCGCCAACGCGGTGGCGACCGTCATCTACACCCATTCGCTTCCGGCCGAGTTCGCGGTGATGTGGTCCGGCTTTTTCAACTTCCTCGGCGTGCTGTTGTCGAGCGGCGCGGTCGCCTTCGGCATCGTCTCGCTGTTGCCGGTCGAGCTGATCCTTCAGGTCGGAAGCAGCGCGGGCTTTGCCATGGTGTTTGCGCTGTTGATCGCCGCGATCATCTGGAATCTCGGCACCTGGTATTTCGGCCTGCCGGCTTCCAGTTCGCACACCTTGATCGGCTCCATCATCGGGGTGGGCGTCGCCAATGCACTGTTGCGCGGCCGCGATGGCACTTCAGGCGTCGACTGGAGCAAGGCGACCGAAATCGGCTATGCGCTCCTGCTCTCGCCGCTGGTCGGTTTCATCTGCGCGGCGGTCCTGTTGCTGCTTTTGAAATTCATCGTCCGCAACCCATCTCTCTACGCCGCACCGGAAGGCAACAAGGCGCCGCCGCTTTGGATCCGCGGCCTCTTGATCCTGACCTGCACCGGCGTCAGCTTTGCGCATGGTTCGAATGACGGCCAGAAAGGCATGGGCCTGATCATGCTGATCCTGATCGGCACCGTGCCGACGGCTTACGCCTTGAACCGCACTTTGCCGGAATCGTCAGTGGTGCAGTTCGCGAAGACTTCGGCCGCGGCTTCCGCGGTGATCTCGGCCAAGGGCGCCGGCCACAGCATCATCGGCGATCCGCGTCCGGCGGTGACTCAATATGTCGCCCATCGCCACATCAACGAAGGCACCTACCCCTCGCTTGCGGTGCTGGTGAAGGAAGTCGGCGACCAGGTTCAGAAATACGGTTCGCTAAAAAAGATGCCCGCGGAAGCGGTCGGCAATACCCGTAACGACATGTATCTGACGTCGGAAGCCATCCGCTTCCTGATGAAGGACAAGGAAAACGATCTCAACAAGGAAGAGGTCGGCATCCTGAACGCCTACAAGGGCTCGCTGGACAACGCCACCAAGTTCATCCCGAACTGGGTGAAGATCGCGGTGGCGATTGCGCTCGGGCTCGGCACCATGATCGGGTGGAAGCGCATCGTGGTGACGGTCGGCGAAAAGATCGGCAAGTCTCATCTCACTTATGCGCAAGGCGCATCCGCCGAACTCGTTGCCGCCGCTACGATCGGAGCGGCCGACATGTTCGGGCTCCCGGTCTCCACCACCCACGTGCTGTCATCCGGCGTCGCCGGGACGATGGCCGCCAACGGCTCCGGATTGCAGATGGCGACCATCCGCAACCTGCTGATGGCATGGGTGTTGACGCTTCCAGCGGCCATTTTCATTTCCGGCTCGCTGTACGTGATCTTCGCGCGCCTGTTCTAGTGTCCCGAATCCGAAGTTCACCACATTTCGCGGCGGCCTCTTTCGCGAACTTCGGATTCGAAAGGACACTAGGAACCTATGATTCTAGTGTGGTTTTGGTTCAGAAGTTCTCTTGGCGGACTCGCGGCGAAAATGAAGAGAACTTCTGAACCACCACACTAGAGCCTTTTCGGTTCTGATTGAATCAGAACCGAGGCTCTAATCTTTTGTTTTGACGCGTTTTCTTCACGCGAACCGGTATCCGCTTCGCTCGAAAACGCTCTAAAGACGCCGGACGGAACAAAAAGGCCCGCGTTGGATGCGCGGACCTTTTTGTATTTGAGCGGTCTCAGACGTCACGCAGCAAGCGTGTTCTCGACCAGCTTGATCCAGTATGACGTGCCATGGACGATGGCCTCGTCGTTGAAATCGTAGGCGGGATGGTGGAGCCCCGCGCTGTCGCCGTTGCCGCAGAAGATGAACGCGCCCGGCCGCTGCTCCAGCATATAGGCGAAATCCTCGCCTCCCATCAGCGGCGGCATCTCGTGGACGTTGCTATTGCCGGCAACCTCTTTCGCGGCCCGGATCGCGATATCTGTCTGCGCGGCGTGATTGACCACCACCGGATATCCCGGTTCGAAGCTCAGATCGATCTTGGCCCCGGTCATCCGCGCCACGCCATCGACCACCTCTCGCAGGCGTTGCTCGACGAGTTCCCGCACCTCGGGTGTCAGCGTGCGGACGGTTCCCTTCAGCTCGGCGGTTTGCGGAATCACGTTGCGTGCGTTGCCGGCGTGGAATTCGCACATCGACACGACGGCGGATTCCAGCGGATCGACACTGCGTGACACGATCGACTGCAGCGCGGTGACGAGCTGCGCGCCGACCATGACGGAATCGATCGCGGTATGCGGACGCGCCGCATGGCCGCCGCGCCCTTCGATCTTGATGTCGACGGCATCCGTCGATGCCATGATCGCACCCGGTCGGATCGCAAAAGAGCCGATCGGAATTCCAGGACCGTTATGCATGCCATAGACCTGCTCGATGCCGAAGCGGTCGAGCAACCCATCCTTGATCATCGCAGCGGCACCGGCACCGCCCTCTTCGGCCGGCTGGAAGATGACCACGGCGTTGCCGGCGAAGTTCCGCGTCTCCGAGAGGTAGCGCGCCGCGCCCAGCAGCATGGCGGTATGCCCGTCGTGGCCGCACGCGTGCATTTTGCCCGGCGTTTTGGAGGCGTAAGGCAGTCGGGTCGCTTCCTCGATCGGCAAGGCATCCATGTCGGCGCGAAGGCCGATCACCCTGATCTCGCCGTCGCCGGGGCGCTTGCGTCCCTTGATCACACCGACGACACCGGTGCGGCCAAGACCCGTGGCAACCTCATCGCAGCCGAATTCCCGAAGCCGTTCGGCGACGAATGCCGCGGTGCGGTGCACGTCGTAGAGCAATTCGGGATGCTCGTGGATATTCCGGCGCCAGGCCTGGATATCGGGTTGCAGATCGGCGACGCGATTGACGATGGGCATGGAAAAAGCTCGGGCTAAAACCTTGGTATTCCCCGTCTAGCACGACAGCCCAAGTCGGCCCAATAACATTGACAGGAGTGGCCCTTGTCGGAGCCGCATGTGTCTGCCTGAATGGTAAGGGAACGACGGGGGTCGCCTAAAAAGGCGGGTATGACGAGCGCTAAGGATTGGACCGGAAATCGAGATGGCAAGGCGGCTTGAAGGTGAATTCGACTATATCGTCGTCGGCGCGGGCACCGCGGGGTGCATTGTGGCCAACCGCCTCTCGGCCGACAGGGGCAAACGTGTCTTGATCCTTGAGGCCGGCGGCAGCGACAACTGGATCTGGTTTCACATCCCGGTCGGCTATCTCTTCGCCATCGGCAATCCGCGTTCGGACTGGATGTTTCGCACCGACCCCGAGGCCGGCCTCAACGGCCGCTCGCTGGCCTACCCGCGCGGCAAGGTGATCGGCGGCTGCTCCGCCATCAACGCCATGATCTCGATGCGCGGACAGGCCGCCGACTACGATCACTGGCGTCAACTCGGGCTGAGGGGATGGGGATATGACGATGTGCTGCCCCTCTTCCGCCGCCTCGAGGATCATTTTCTCGGCGAAAGCGAGCACCATGGCGTCGGCGGCGGCTGGCGGATCGAAGCCCCGCGTCTGTCATGGGCGATACTGGATGCGGTCGGAAAAGCAGCCGAGCAGATGGGAATTCGCAAGATTGCCGATTTCAACACCGGCGACAACGAAGGGGTCGGTTATTTTCACGTCAACCAAAAGCGCGGACGCCGCTGGTCTTCGGCGCGCGGCTTCCTCAAGCCCGCACTTAGTCGCGCCAATCTGCGCCTCGAAAAGAATGTGCTGGTCGATCGCCTGATCATCGAGCAGGGCCGCGCGGCCGGCGTGCGCTTCGAAACAGGCGGTGAAATGGTGGAGGCCCGCGCCAGCGGCGAAGTGATCCTGTGCGCAGGCTCGATCGGCTCGACGCAGATCCTGCACCGCTCTGGTGTCGGACCCGCCGAATGGCTTACCCCGCTCGGGATCGAAAGCGTCCTCGATCGGCAGGGCGTCGGGCGAAATCTTCAGGATCACCTGCAACAGCGGGCGATTTACAAGGTGTACGGAATACGCACGCTCAACGAGACCTACTATTCATTGCCGCGGCGCGGCCTGATGGGCCTCGATTATCTTTTCCGCCGTCGTGGACCGCTGACAATGGCGCCCTCACAGCTCGGGATCTTCACCCGTTCCGATCCGCATCGCGAGCGCGCCAACATCCAATTCCATGTGCAGCCGTTATCGCTCGACAAATTCGGCGACCCGCTGCACCGCTTTCCCGCCATCACCGTCAGCGCCTGCAATCTGCAGCCAACCTCGCGCGGCGCCGTGCGCATTCGCTCGGCTTCGCCCATAGAAGCACCTTCGATCGCGCCAAATTATCTATCGACGGAGGAGGACCGTCAGGTCGCTGCGGACGCGATCCGCACCACACGTCGGCTGATGAAGCAGAGCGCGCTCGCCCGGTATCGGCCCGAGGAATTTTTGCCCGGCGCCTCGGTCGGCGATGATGATGCCTCGCTGGCAAAGGCCGCCGGCGATATCGGCACCACGATTTTTCATCCCGTGGGTACCGCGAAGATGGGCGTGGCAAATGATCCGATGGCGGTCGTCGATGAGCGCTTGCGTTTTTTCGGCATTGCCCGCCTGCGCGTCGCTGATGCGTCGGTGATGCCGACGATCACGTCAGGAAATACCAACACGCCCACTGCGATGATTGCCGAGAAAGCGGCTCAGATGATGCTGGAGGACTCGCGCTAAATTAGGCGGCTTCGCTCGTAACGACATCCGATGTCGCCGTTCGCGCGAGCGGTCAGGGTCGTTACGGCGTGTTTGCGTTTCGCGCTACATGGTCGATGGCGATCGGCGAAATAGTGACTGGGCTGCGATTTTGCCCACGCCGCTTGCCGACATCACATCGTCGAGCCTCGTCCGTTCCACGCCATGCGCATAGATCGAGTGGACTTGACAGTCCAGGCGGGCCGGCGCACAAATTGGACTTACTAGTCCAGAACAGCTGTTGTTGTCAGTTTCTGGCGTCAACGGCTACGGCGCGTATCGACAGTGGGGGGAAGCGATGAAACCTGTCCGGATTTTGCTGCTATGCTTGGGTTTGGCGCTGCTGCGCCACCCAGCGGCTGCCTCGGACTTCAAGCCGACCGATCTGGCCGCGCTGGGGGCTGCGTCGGTCGCCAAGGAGGCCTGTTCGGCGGTATTCGTCTCCGAGCGCGAAACGAGTGACTATCTCGCGCTCGCTTCAAAATTCTGGATGCTGCCCGAAGATCGCACGCGCATTGCCGATGTGAAAGTCGATCGCCCCAACCGGCGCGTGACGCTGACGATGACCACCGGCGTAAAAGGGGTGGCTGTGTTCACTGGCGCCACCGGCTGCATCGCGCTAGGTCCGGATGGCGCAGACCCGAAGGTCGGCTTTACCCCGCTGCCGCCGGTCACTGTCAGGGCCGACGTGGCCTGGCCGCAGGGTGACGCGCCGCCGCAGGAGAATTGGCCCGCCGAAGTCGACAAGGCGGCGCTCGACCACGCGGTAGACTTGGCCTTTGCCCCGGATGCGCAAACCGCGGCCTATCTGGTGCTCTACCGTGGCCGCATTCTGGCCGAACGCTATGGACCCGGCATTAGCGCTGGGACGCGGTTGCCGGGCTGGTCGATAACCAAGACCGTGCAGGCGACCCTGGTTGGCGCGCTGGAACACGACCGGCGGCTCAACCTGTTTGAGCCGGCGCCGATTGCCGAATGGTCGGGCGCCAACGATCCCCGGCGGCTGATCACGCTGGCCGACCTGCTGCGGATGTCGGCGCCGATCGCCTGCGGGCCAGGACTAGTGAAGGGCTGGTTCGACCACGCCGCATGGCGGCGCGACGGCTATGTCGAAAGCCTCTATGTGTTTAGCGGGCCGGACGATGCCTATGCCTATTCGATCAGCCGACCTCCGCTCGCGCCCGACGGGCTGCGCGGCGCCTATACCAATTGCCAGCCCAACGTGGTCGGCCACATTGTGCAGCAGGAATTGCGCAAAACCGGCGAGACCGTGGCCGGCTATGCCACAGCAAAAGTGTTTGGCCCGCTCGGTATCCGCTCGATGGTGCTCGAATCCGACCGCGTGGGCAATTTCGAAAGTGCGTCCTACAGCTATGCCATCGCGCGCGACTGGGCCCGGCTCGGGCTGCTCTATGCGCAAGACGGCGTTTGGAACGGGCAACGCATGCTCTCGCCAGAATTCATGGCCTTTGTCCGCGCTCCGGCCCCATGGTGGACGACACCGGCCTATGGCGGGCAAGTGTGGCTGAGCAAGGCGACATGCGACCCCTGGCCATGTGACGCCTATTGGATGCAGGGGATCGAGGGGCAGCGCGTGACGATCGTGCCTTCGCTCGATCTGGTGGTGGTGCGGCTGGGCCATGGCATTGGCGATGACCCGAATGATCCTAATAAGCCGCATCCCGCTATTCGCGCCATGGCCGCCGCAGGCAAAGCGGTGGTGGCGGCCATCAACCGCCCGGCTCCACCGGAGAATCGTGCGGTCGAGACGGTGGTGCAGGACGTTTTTGCCGCACTTGGCGCGCATGATCGCGCTGCGTCCCATGCCCTGCTTGCGCCCGACTTCACGCTTTATGAAGACGGGCGGCTGATGACGGCGGACCAGATGTTTGAACTCGTCGCCGCCGATCCCGTCAAGCGGCGATGGACGATCACGCAGGCACAAATACAGCGTGCGGGTGACCTCGCCACCGTCACTTACCGCAACACCGGCTCGTTTGGTGAAGGCGCCGAACGCCGTGTGCCCGAATGGACCGAAACCGCGATCCTGCGGCGCAGCGACGACAAGTGGCGGCTTGTTTCGCTCCATTCGACGCGCATCCGCCAGATAGCGCCCTGACCCGCATCGTCATCCACGGACGACGGTCGGTCTCGAACGACGCAGATGACGCAGAAATTTCGCGAGTGCCCGTAACGTCGGCTCGCCGCGTCTTCGCGCACGGGCTTTGGGCGCGCGGGCCGAACAGAATCGATGTGGATGATATGCCGGTCGCGATCATTGAGCAGGCGCGTTGGCGGCGTCGTTGGTCGGGCTTGCTTTGACCCGCTTGTTGCAAGTTTGATTATATGCCGCGCCAGAACCTAGACTATAGCGTTTTCGAGCGAAGTGGATACCGGTTCGCGTGAAGAAAACGCGTCAAAACAAAAGATTAGAGCCTCGGTTCTAATTCAAGTCAGAACCGAAAAGGCTCTAGGCGGATTTGCGCACGGCGTTGTCGACCAGCGTCTTGCCGAGCGACCAGATCGCGCCGGGAACCTTGTGGCTGGAAGCGATGACGGTGTCGAACGCCGTCTCGATCCACGTGCAGTCCTCTTCGGTGATGGTCAGCGGCGGCAACAGCTTGATGGTATGGCTGCCGTGGCCAGACACCTGGGTCAGGATCTTGTGGTCCTTGAACAGTGGCACCGTAATCAGCTGACAGAACAGACCCTTGTTGGCGGTTTCGAGCACATTCCACGAAGCCTTCAGCCGCAATGATTTCGGCGGGCCGAATTCGAGGCCGATCATGAGCCCCTTGCCGCGAACCTCCTTCAAGAACTCATAGCCCGGAACCATCCGGTTCAGCGCCAGCCGAAGCTCCGCGCCGCGCTTGGCCGCGGCCTCGATCAGCTTCTCGGACTTCAGAACCTCGAGCGTCGCGATTCCGGCAGCCATGGCGAGATCGTTTTTCGCAAAGGTCGAGCCGTGAACTACCGCGCGGTCCATTTGATTGAAAATCTTTTCGAACACGCTCTTGCGCGTGAGCAACGCGCCGACCGGTACATGTCCCCCCGAAAGCGCCTTGGAAAGCAGGACGATATCGGGTTCGACGTTCCAGTGCTCGACCGCAAGGAAGCGGCCGGTTCGACCCATCCCGGTCTGGATCTCGTCGGCCACCATCAAGGTGCCGTACTTGCGACAGAGCGCGGCGGCACCAGGAAGAAAGTCGTCGGTGGGCACGTTAACGCCCTTGCCCTGGATCGGCTCGACAATGAAGGCGGCAACTTCGCGCGAGGACAATGCCTGCTCAAGCGCCGCGAGATCGTTGAAGGGCACAGCAGTGCAACCAGGCAATAGCGGCTGGAATCCGGTGCGGAAGTTCGGATCATCCGTCAGGGAAAGGGCGCCGTAGGTCAGGCCATGATAGGCGTGCGCGCAGTAGACGATGCCGGGCCGGCCGGTGGAACCGCGAGCGAATTTGATCGCAGCTTCGACACATTCCGCCCCTGAATTGGCGAAAAATACCTTGTCCAGATAGGGTACGTATTTGAGCAGGCGTTCGGCGAGCACACCGGCGAGCGTGGAAACGTCGAGCTGCACGAGATTGGGCAGATCGCTGTCGAGCACGCTCTTCAAGGCCTGACGGAGGGCGGGATGGTTCCGCCCTATCGCAAAAACGCCAAAACCGCTGAGTAGATCAAGATAGCGAACGCCATCACGATCATAAAGGTACTGACCGTGGCCCTTCTGGAAACCAACATCATAACCAATCGTTTTGAGAACCCGAACCAGCTGCTCATTGAGATGGCGCGCATGCATGGAACTGCGCTGCGACTGCCAGTCCGCAAACATCTCAGGAACGTCTAGATTTGAATATGACATCAGCTACATACGTCGATTGTTGGTCATGCCGTCAACTGAAAACGCCAAATGCGGCGTTTTGCCCCCCTCCAACACCATCCATTTAAGCACAGGTTCAAGCCATGTTGCACTGCCCTGGAGACGTCATGCGTAAGTTAAGGAAAATAACTTCGGTCGGCATATTCTTGGCATCCGGCATTGCGCCCGCCTGGGCGGCCGACCCGACCGGCGACTGGCGGGTGGCCGATGGCGTAGCCAATATCCGAATAGCCGAATGCAATGGCAGCATGTGGGGCGTGGTTGCATGGGAGAAGACCCCGGGAGGACACGACAGCAGCAATCCGGATGTCTCGAAACGGAACAGACCGACATTGGCCATGCCGATCCTGCTCGACATGAAGAAGAAGCCCGGCGTCGATCAGTGGCAGGGTCAAGTTTACAACGCCAAGGACGGACAAACCTACAGCTCGACGATCAAGCCGCTCGGGCCCGACCAGCTTGAAATTCAAGGCTGCGTGCTGGGCTTTCTGTGCGGCGGAGAGACCTGGACTCGCGTCGCGCCCCCCATTCCCTCAAGCCCCTCCAACAGCATGGCCAAGGGCACCGCGAAAAGCCAACTCGCGCCGAGAACCACCGGCTCGGTCAACCCGGCTGCGAAAACACCGGGTCAAAAGCAGGCAACAGCCGCGAGCGATCCGGTCGGTGACATCTGCCTACTCGGCGACATCGCGCGGTTTGCCCATTAACGCAGGCTGAAACAGCAGCACCGCGGCGAGTGTCGTGACGAGTGACAGCGCCAGCAGCTTGCCCATGCTGGCGGTCCCCGGATGGCTCGACAGCCAGAGGCTCCCGAACGCGGTGGCAGTCGTCATGGCGCTGAAAAATATGGCTCGCGTGAGGCTCGATTGCAGCAGATTCGTTCTGCCCGCTCGCCACGCCGTCACATAGTAGATCTTGAAAGCAACGCCGACGCCGAGCAGCAGGGGCAGCGCGACGATATTGGCGAAGTTGAGCTTCAGCCCGATCAACACGCAGATTTCCAGAGTCACGGCGCCCGCCACCAATAGCGGCACCAGTGTCAGCAGCACGTCACTGATGCGCCGCAGGGTCAGCCAGAGCAGCAGGCTGATAACGACCAGCGCCCATATTCCGGCGTGGATGAATGCCTTCACGACCGTATCGCCGGACTTGAGAATCGAAACGGGACCACCGATGGCGGTCGGCTCGGCGGCGAGCACGGCAGCCGCAAACTTCCGCAGCGTCTCATTGTCGTTGGGATCGCCGCGCGGCTGTGCCTCGACGCGCATCAAGCCGTCCTTGGCCTTCCATTCGCCGACGAGGTCCGGCGGCAGCGTTTTCAGACTGACCGGTTTTGCCTCAAGCGCGTTCCTCAGCTGATTGAAAACGACCTTCAAAGGCGTGACGAAGATGGCTTGGGTTTTTTCCCGCGTGGCTTCGTCCGAATCGGCAAGCCGGGAAAGGTCATCGGCGAGCCGCCTGGCGGCCACCGCTCCTACTCCGTTGGCGTCTCCCGCGGTCTTGCGCAGGCTTTCAACCGTTCCCTTCAGAGCGTCGACGTTTTCGGCGTCCGAGGGCGGTTCGTCGACGGATTCGGGGTTGAGCGCAGGAGCGAGAACCTTGGCGCCCTGGGTAATGAGCTTCAGCTTTTCCGCCTGATCGCCGGGCACAAAACTGTCCAGCGAGATCACGCGCAGCACTTCCGGCAACTTGGAAAGCCGGGCTTCGATCTTCCTGGCGTCGGCTTCGGAATGCGTCAGCACATTGATGGCATTGGCGCCTGTGTTCGCATCCTTTCTCAGATCGAGAAAGGTGGCGATCGATTCGACGTTGGGGTTGCGCAGGTTGATCGGGTTGAAATCGAATTGCAGAAAATAGAGCAACGGCAGGCCGGCAGCCGCGATCAGAAGGGTGCCGACGACGATGATGACCCGGTGCCGTTCAAGGAATTGATCGAGCGGCGCCAGAAATGCATAGCCGACGGGCTCTTTTTCGCCGGGGGGATTGAGCAGGCTGAGCAAGGCCGGCAGCACGGTGATGCTGGAGAAGAAAGCAACCAGCATGCCGAGGCCCGCGATCTGGCCGAGCTCGGAGACGCCCTTGTAGTCGGTCGGCAGGAACGAAAGAAAACCGGAAGCGGTTGCCATCGCAGCGAGCGAGAGCGGGATTGCCGAGTATTCGGCCGCCTGCTCCAGCGCGATCTGCAGGTCGTTGCTCTTGAAACGCTCCGAGCGGTAGCGGACGCTGAACTGAATGCCGAAATCCACACCAAGGCCGACGAAGAGGACGGCAAAGGCGATCGAAAGCAGGTTCAGCGAATGCACCATCATCAGGCCGAGCGCGGTGGTGATCGACAATCCGATGAAAAGATTCGCAAACACCGCCGCAATGATCTTCGTCGAATGCAGCGCCACCCAGAGGATGAACAGCACGACGAGGACTGTGCCGATCCCATTGACGACCGCACCGTCTGCAACCGTCGCGAACTCCTCATTGGCGATCGGAACCGGTCCGGTCAGCCTGACGCGCGCGCCAAATTCGCTCGCGAGATTGAGATCGCTGGCAGCCTCCCTGATCGCATCGGTCGCCGCCTTGCCGGGTTCGAGCGCATTGAAATCGAGGATCGGCTTGAACTCGATGAAGGCGCGCCGGTCTGCATCGGTCAATGGTTTGTCACTGATCAGCTCACGCCAGGAGAACGTCGCATTCTTCTTGTTCAACACGTCCTCGACCGTCTGGGCGATCTGATTGAACGGCCGCGCCGTGCTGTCGAGCTTGACCTGACCGCGCTTGACGCCGGCCAACGCTGTTTCCAGCGCGCCGGTCAAACCGCGCAAGGAGGGATCGCCCGCCATGATCTCAATCAACGGCGCCGCGGATTCGAACTGGCTGGTCAATTGGGCAACCTGGTCGGCGGGGAGAAACAACAGCCCGTTCTTCTCGAAGAACTCTCCCCAGCCGAGCGGCTGGATTGACTCGAAATGTTGCTTGTCGCCGGCCAGCTTGCCGTAGAGGGCGGCCGCCGCCGAGGTGGTGAGCTCCGGGGTCGGACCTTCCACCACTGCAAGGATCGTCCTGTCCCGGTCGAAAGCGTCGTCGAACTGAATGTCGCGCCGGCGCCAGTCCAGGTCGGGTGAAATCAACGTGTTGATGTCGGTGTTTATTTCAAAGTGGCGGGCCGTATAAAAGCCGGCCGCGACCGCAAGAGCGAGTGCGATCAGGACAGTTGAGACGGCAAATCGGGTGGAGGCTTTGACAATCGAGACAACTATTCTTGTCAGCACATCTATTCTTTCTGGGGTTGTCGGCCTGCCGGAAACGCCCGCTGTCTAGCTGAGTTCCGACTACCGATCTAATCCTGTTTTTGACTTTTTCTTTCTTCAGTGAGAGGCAAAAATAGGCCAAAAGACGCCAAAGTCGGCTGGAGCAACCCGATACCGCGAATGGACCCGATGGAACTGACGAAGAAGTGAATAAGAGTTCACTCCACCTAGCTTCTAAGTATTCGGATACCTCACTGCCAAACTAGGGCGGTTCATCGTGGCGACCGGCGCAACCTTCTTTCGCGATCCGCCTTTCCTACTGGATGAATTTTTGACACAAAGCCCTGCGCTTCCATGGCGATGGAACCTGGTGCGGATATTGCAAATATTCGGACCCGACGGAGAGGCCTAAAAAGACAATGAGAGTGGTGCAACTTGCGTAGTGGGCGTCCCATGGAAGTGTATCTAGCGCAACCTCGCGGCTTTTGCGCCGGGGTAGTTCGCGCCATCGAGATCGTCGAGCGCGCGCTCGAGAAGTACGGGCCGCCGGTCTATGTGCGGCACGAGATCGTGCACAACAAATACGTCGTCGAGAGCCTGAAGAACAAGGGCGCCATTTTCGTCGAGGATCTCTCCGAGGTACCGCCGCGCGCGGTTACTGTGTTCAGCGCCCATGGCGTGGCGCGGAGCGTGGAGGAAGAAGCCGCCGCGAGGGGCCTGCCGGTACTCAACGCAACCTGCCCCTTGGTCACCAAGGTCCATAACCAGGGCAAACGCTATATGTCGAAAGGCCGAGCCCTTATCCTCATTGGCCATGCCGGCCATCCCGAAGTCGAGGGAACCATGGGCCAGGTTCCGGGGCCCGTGCTGCTCGTTTCGAACGTCGACGACGTGGCGGCCTTGACGCTTCCGAGCGACGCGCCGGTTGCCTACATCACCCAGACCACGCTCAGTGTCGACGACACCAAGGACATTATCGCTGCCCTCCAGCAGCGTTTTACAGACATTCAAGGCCCGGACATCCGGGATATCTGCTATGCGACACAAAACCGGCAATCTGCGGTAAGGGACCTGAGCAAACTCGTCGACGTTATCCTGGTAGTGGGGGCCAACAACAGTTCCAATTCAAATCGGCTGCGCGAGATCGGCACCGAGGTCGGGGTTCCGAGTTACCTCATTGCCGATGGCAGCGAATTGAACCCTGAATGGCTCAAGGATGCCAAGGCCGTCGGCATCACGGCCGGTGCTTCGGCGCCGGAAGTGCTGGTTGACGACGTGATCGAGGCTTTGAGGCGCATCGGACCGGTAGCGGTCTCCGTGCTTCCCGGCCGCGAGGAAAATATCGAATTTCGGCTTCCAGTTGAACTGGCGGCGAGTTGATCGACCCTGAAAATCCCTAGTGCGGAAAGAAACTTGAAATGGCAATACCGTTCCACAAGGAAATTCGTATCGGCGGCTATCTGTTGAAGCAGAAGTTGCTCGGGCGCAAGCGCTATCCGCTCGTGCTGATGCTCGAACCGCTTTTTCGCTGCAACCTCGCCTGCGTTGGCTGCGGCAAGATCGATTATCCCGACGCGATCCTCAACCGGCGGATGTCGGCGCAGGAATGCTGGGACGCGGCCGACGAATGCGGCGCGCCGATGGTGGCGATCCCCGGTGGCGAGCCGCTGATCCACAAGGACATCGGCGAGATCGTTCGTGGTCTCGTGGCGCGCAAGAAATTCGTGTCATTGTGCACCAATGCGCTGCTGTTGGAGAAGAAGCTCCATCTGTTCGAGCCGTCGCCATATCTGTTTTTCTCGGTCCACCTCGATGGCCTGAAAGAGCATCACGACAAGGCGGTGTCGCAAGAGGGCGTGTTCGATCGCGCGGTCTCCGCGATCAAGGCCGCCAAGGCGAAGGGTTTTACCGTCAACGTCAATGCCACGATCTTCGACGGACATTCGGCGGAAGACATCGCCAAATTCCTCGACTTCACCACCGAGCTCGGTGTCGGCGTTTCAATGTCGCCAGGCTATGCCTATGAGCGCGCTCCCGACCAGGAGCACTTCCTCAACCGCACCAAGACGAAGAAGCTGTTCCGCGACGTGTTTGCGCTCGGCAAGGGCAAGAAGTGGAACTTCATGCATTCGGGGCTTTTCCTCGACTTCCTCGCTGGCAACCAGAGCTATGAATGCACGCCGTGGGGCATGCCGGCGCGCAACATCTTCGGCTGGCAGAAGCCCTGCTATCTGCTCGGCGAAGGTTATGCCAAGAGCTTCAAGGAGCTGATGGAGACGACGGACTGGGAGAGTTACGGCACCGGCAAGTACGAAAAGTGCGCCAACTGCATGGCGCATTGCGGGTACGAGCCGACCGCGGCGAACGCGGCGTTTCGCAATCCCTTCAAGGCGCTTTCGGTGGCGCTAGGCGGCGTGCGGACGACCGGCCCGATGGCGCCGGAAATCGACCTCAGCCGGCAGCGGCCGGCGCAGTACATCTTCTCGGAGCAGGTCCAGAAGAAACTCTCAGAGATCCGCCGCGAGGAGGCCCTCGCCGCCCAGCAGAAAGCTTCGACAGCCGCGTAAGCTGCGCAATGCGCGATTGAAGTCCAGTCCGGTCGAGACCAGATCGAGCAGCGCCAGCGGGTCGCGCGCGACCCCGTGCATCACCTTGCGCAGGTCGATATCGCCGTTCGGCTTGATCACGCTCGCCGCCAGCGCCGGCAATTCCCGGCTGGCGGGGTCGCTGATGACGCGCACGGCGGCAAACGGTAGCCCGGACCTTGCGGCATAGTCGGCCGCGATATGGCTTTCCATGTCGACAGCCGCAGCGCCGGTTTCCGAGTGCAACGCCGCCTTGACGTGGCTGGCGGAGACCAGCTCCTCCGCTCCCGCCAGTGGCCCGCGGACAACGCGTCGGCGCCCCAGCCCCACAACACTAGCGATCAGGTCTTCGCTGAAGGAAAAACCGGCCAGCCAGCGGTCGTCGCCGGCGAGCACCTCGGTCGCCACCACGACGTCGCCGGATTTCAGCGTCGGGTCCAGCCCTCCGGCCACGCCGAAGCTGATCACCCCCCTGATCGTCGTCGGATCAAAAACCGTAAGCAGCGCCCGCAATTGCTGCGGATCGCTACTGCTGCAGATAACGGTCATGCCGGGCCCAGCCGCGATGCGGGCCTCCTGCACCAGACCAGTCACAATCAGCACCGGCCGCGGGTCAATTCGCTTGCCCGTGGACGTGCCGTCCCCCGCCCCCAATCTCACATTCCGACCCCTACCAGCCTGCTGTTGGTCCTCCTCAAATTCCGATACCGAGCCAGCGCCCAGAGCGGAAAGAACTTGGAGTAGCCATGATAGCGTAGATAAAATACCCGAGGAAAGCCCGTTGCGGTGTAGCGCTGCTCGTCCCACAGGCCTTTTTGGCTCTGTGTGGCTATCAAGTACTCCACACCGCGGGCAACCGCCGGATGCTCAACCTCGCCCGCCGCCATCAGACCAAGCAAGGCCCATGCCGTTTGCGAGGCGGTGGTTGGAGCTGCCTCATACCCCTTGTAGTCGAGTCGGTAGCTCGTGGCATCCTCGCCCCAACCCCCATCCGCATTCTGGATGGATACCAGCCATTCCGCGGCCTTGCGGATTACAGGGTCCTGGTGGCTCACCCGAGCCATGTTGAGCGCGCATAGCACCGACCAAGTACCGTAAATGTAGTTAAGCCCCCAGCGGCCGTACCAGGACCCCTCCGCGAGCTGGGTGCGGCGCAGATAGTCGACCCCGGCCGCGACCGCCTTGCTGCTTTGAACGTCCTGCCCGAGCTGGGCCAGCATCGATAGGCAGCGGGCGGTGACATCCTCGGTCGGCGGGTCGAGCAGCGCGCCGTGGTCCGAGAACGGGATATTGTTGAGGTAATATTCGAGATTATTGACGTCGAAAGCGGCCCAACCGCCGTCACGGCTCTGCATGCCTTCGATCCACTCGCGGCCTCGCGCAATCGCGGCGTCGTAGGCGGGGTTCGGCTGCTCGCGGCGCGCGCGATCCATCGCCATGACGACAACCGCTGTGTCGTCCAGGTCGGGATAATAGGCATTGTTGTACTGGAACGCCCAGCCGCCCGGGCGAACGTCGGGGCGCTTTGCGGCCCAGTCGCCCTTCACGTCCAGAATCTGCTTCGGCAGCAGCCAGTCGAGCCCTTGCCTTGCCGGCGGCAAGGCTTCCGCGGTGCCGGATTCGATCAGGGCATGGCAGGTCAGCGAGGTGTCCCACACCGGCGAAACGCAGGGCTGGCAATAGGCCTCGCGTTCGCCGATGATCAGAAGGCGGTCGAGCCCCATGCGCGTCAACGCGCGCGGCGGATAATCGGCGCCCTTGCCGAGCGCGTCGTACATCATCACCGCGTTGGCCATCGGCGGGAAGATCGCGCCCAATCCATCGTCGCCGTTCAACCGCTCCTCGACAAAGGCGATGGCAGCATCTATCGCCCGCGCTCGCAGCTTCCTGGGAAACCATGGCTCGATCACCCGCAGTAAGCGGTCGAGAGCACGAAACAAGAGAAACCAGCCCCGGCTCTGGTGCGGTGCCTTGGCCGTCATGCCGATCGAACGCGGATCCTGCAGGAACAGCTCGTCGACGCCGACACCCCTGGGATTTTTGGCGCGCGGTTTCAACGCCGCCAGAACGAGCAGCGGCACCATGGTGGTCCGCGCCCAGTAGGAAATCTTGTTGAGATGGAACGGCGACCACATTGGCAGCAACATGATCTCGACCGGAAGTACCGGCACGCTGCGCCATGTCATCACTCCGAACATCGCCAGCATGAATCGCGTGAAGACGTTGCTATGGATCGCGCCTCCGCGTGAGAGGATCGCCTCGCGCGCACGCACCATGTGCGGTGCCTCGAGCGCATCGCCGATCATCTTCAGCGCGAAATAGGCCTTCACGCTTGCGCTCATGTCGAAATCGCCGTCATGCACAAGCGGCCAGCCGCCATGGGCGCCCTGAACCCGGCGCAGGTAGTTGGCGATCTTGGCCTCGAGCGCGGTATCTACCGGCTCGGCCAGAAAGTGACGAAGCAGCACATATTCTGCCGGAATGGTGCAGTCGGCTTCGAGTTCGAACACCCAATGGCCATCCGCCTGCCGGCTGCCCAGCAAGGCGCGCGTGGCAGAATCGATGCTCGCCTCGAGCGCGCCACCCCGTTCAACTCCAATCTTGCTATTTACGGAATGCATTTCGCTGACATCCCTTTATCTTTATATCTTTGTCCGTCCGATTTGGCTGTCAGGCCTGCCGCATGGCCAATACGAGATCGGCCGCGCGGTCGCCTGACCGCACCGATCCCTCGATGGTCGCCGGCAACCCCGTATCAGTCCAATCGCCGGCGATAAACAGGTTTTTGAAGGCCGTCGCGGCCCCCGGCCGCAGCGCATTTTGTTCAGGCGTAGCCTCAAAGGTTGCCCGGCGCTCGCGCACGATCTGCCAGGGCGGCAGGTCGCCCGCCACTCCGGCTGCCTTGCAGACGTCGCTCCATATCGCCTGGGCTAGTTCCTCGCGTGGCGTGTCGACCAGGCGATCGGCATTGCTGATGGTCACCGCCAGGCGCTGCGGAAACGCAAACAGCCATTCCACCAGCCCACCTACGACGCCGAGAATGGGCGGCACGTTTTTTGGAGGATCGAACCGGAAATGCGCATTCACGATCGCCCGGAATTTGGTCGGCGTCTTCAGCCCCGGAAGCAACGCTGCAGCGGGCCTCGGCGGAACGGCCAGTACCACGGCCTCACCAGGCCCGATCGCAATGCTTTCCTCGCCAAATTTCAATTCGCTCACGCGGTCAGAAGACGTGCCGAGCCCACGCAACTCATGGCCGAGCCGGATATCGGCGCCGCTTGACTGCAACAGCCTGATTGCCGGCTCGACCAGAACCGCACTCAGGCCCTCGCGTGCGATCAGGGGACGGCATGCCTGTCCGCCGGCGAGCAGGGTTTCCCGTACGATCGCGCCGGCAAGACCCGCAGACCCCTCAGGCGGATCGACATTGAGAGCCGCCAGCAGAAGCGGCTGCACCAGCCGCTGATACAGCCGCCCCTTGCACGGAATGGCGTCGCCGACCGATCTGGCGGGCGATGCAAAGATCAGCGGCGCCAACGCCAGATAATCGCGCAAGGTGGTGTCGGGGACGCGTCGCGCGGCATTGAAAACCCAAAGCGGCAGGCGGCTGTCGCCAAGGTCGAGTTGCCAGCGCTGACCGCTCGTCAGGTCAACGAAAGGAAACTGGGCGCGCGCGGGCCCGACAAGCCCCGCCTCGGTACCGATTCTGCGCGCATAGGCCAGCGCGTGGTGGTTGCCCGAGAGCAGAAGGTGATTGCCGTTATCGATGGTCAGATTGGTCGCCGCGTCGAAATACGACCGGCATCGGCCGCCCGCCTGCTGGGTAGCTTCGTGGACGTACACCTTGAAGTTCGCGCTCGCCAGCCGGACGGCTGCCGAAAGGCCCGAAATTCCCGCGCCGATGATGTGGACGATTTTTGGCATCAGATTCGAATGAGGGAGATCTGGATGAAGATGGTTCAGATAAAGGCGTAGCGAAGAAGGATGGCGATACGAGCCATCTTGTTGAGACGAACCGGCTTGCGTGGATTAGCGAAGCCTCGTTCAACAAGCAATTCCAGAATGGCGCGGTAGTATTTCGACATGATCCGCGGCGCGCGGACGAGGCGGCGCGGATTCCGGCGCATGATCTCGTCGGCCTTCTCGAAATGCTCGCGCGCCCGCGCAACCAGCGGCGCGCAGACTTTCGGCAGCGCCGGTTCTGAGGCGACCTTGAGCGGATCGGTCGAGGTGATCCCAGCATGCCACAATCCCTCGCGCGGCAGATAGAGCCGGCCGATGGCTGCATCCTCATCGATGTCGCGCAGGATATTCGTCAGCTGCAGCGCGCGCCCGAGGTGGTGCGCGAGCAGGATTCCGTCCTCTCGCGGAAGGCCGAACACCCGCACGGAAAGGCGACCCACCGCGCTTGCCACCCGATCGCAGTAAAGATCCAGCGTCGCGAGGTCGGGGGCGCGGATGTCCTGCGGCACATCCATCTCCATGCCATCGATGATGGCCAGAAAGTCCTCGCGCTTAAGACCAAATTCCCGAACCGAGGCCGCGTAGTCGCGCAGTCTCGGCGGCGGGTGACCCTGATAGAGGGCCTCGATATCGTCGCGCCATTGCTGTAGTGCCAGCAACCGCGCCTCGCGCGGACCATCGGAATCCGCGATGTCATCGACCTGCCGGCAAAAACTGTAGATCTGGAACATCGCCTGGCGCTGCTCATGCGGCAGGATGCGCATCGCGGCATAGAACGAACTGCCGGAAGCCGAACTTCCGTAGCTGGTGTTGGACGCTGTATCGACCGTCATGCGCCGGCCGCCGGTTTTGAAACAGGCCGGCGTCCGGTGGCACGTCGGGCCAGTTCGCCGGCCATTCCACTGCCGCTGAAGGCGAGCAATTCGACCGCGTTGAGATGCACCCGCTGGCGCAAGGGATCGCGCACCTTGAGCAGACGGACGATTCTGTCCGCAAAGGCCTGGATGACCGAAATCTCAAGTCCCAGTCTGAAATCCCTCACGCCTGCGACCAGCGATTTGCCTTCGTTGAGCAGAGCTTCGTTGCGAACCGCGAGCGAATGCAGGCAGTGCAGGAGCGGCGCCGGTGCCCGTGCCTGCCCGAGAGACTCGATGCTGGCGCCAGAGGCGGCAAGCGCGTCGCGGGGGAGATAGACGCGATTGAGATTCCGGTAATCCTTGCCACAGTCCTGGAGATGATTGTTGATCTGAAGACCGGCGCAGAGCGCGTCCGAAGCGACCCAGGTGGCAGTACTCTCGCCGTGGACGTCGAGCACGAACCTGCCGACCGGCATGGCCGAATAGCGGCAGTAATGGATCACCTCGTCCCAGGTCTCGTAACGAAGTTTGGTCACGTCCATCCGAAAAGCGATCAGCACATCAAGCGCATGACGCGGCGACATCGCGCGCTCGGCAAGCGCTTGCCGCAGCTTGACGGCCTCCTGCTGGCTGTCGCCACGGCCCAGAAGTTCGGCCTCGAGTAAATCGAGAAGACCGAGCTTTTCCCGCTCGCCGAGCTTTGCATGATCGGCGATGTCGTCCGCGGTTCTGACGAAGTTGTAGAACGCAAGGATCAACGCCCGATGGCGCGGGTGAATGATCCAAGACGCGACCGGGAAGTTCTCGTCACGGTGAGTCTTGCCGGATCGCAATTCGCTCGCGGAAGTCATCGAAAAAAGGCTACATTGTGAATTTGGCAGGCGGCTCTGGTTTCGCGCATGCCTTTCGGATCGCACGCCCCATATATGGGAATACGACACCAAAACCAATGGCATATGCGGTTTCCCGCGAGGACCCCGCGGCGTCCGGACTAGGCCGATCATCGGTCCCCTGGAGAGGGAAAACGCCGCGAGCCGCCTATTGCCCGTGGCTGACCAGGACGTGATTGCAGGCATTCGACAGCTTGGGCCGATTTTGCTGCAAACAAGCCAGCACAGTAAGATCGTTCTCGTTCATCACGGACCGGCAGTATTTCTGAACATCGCGGGAGCAGGCCTTCTGCTCATCCGGCGTGCCGGCACGTTCTTGGGGCGGCGTCGGCTCGGCGAAGACCGCGGTGGAGGCCGACAGCAGGGTGACTACCAGGAATAATTTACGCATTGTGTTCCTTTTCTGAAGGCAGAGAATTTCGGGCCCCAATCACAGATCCATGGCGAGATCAATCAAGCGTGCATGCCGAAAACCGAGAGCGGCGGGTACAAAAAGCGCTGGCAAATGCGGCCAAATTTGCGGTGACCTCATCGTCAATTGCGATCGCAGAGTGCGGATTCGAATAGGCACGTAACCATCTGGTATCAAACAACATTTTTTGGAGTATTTTCGGTGTGACGGAAATAGGCCCGGAAAAGCGAGGAACGATAGCTGAACTTTCTCTGCCTTCGCGAGTGAAAAGTGGGGCCTCCTCAAGCGCTGATTCCATTTTCTCAAAGCCTGATGCATTTGTGCCGATCGGTCCCAGGCTGCAAGGCAACCATTGAGCGAAGGCGGACCAACGTTCGTCATTTGAACCAGATATAATTCGGCGACACCAAACTCGGTGCAGCGAGTTCGTTTCGCGCCATGCAAGCGTCACGTTGAAACGGAGAAACGATGAATCAACAGCTTATCAGGGTGGCGGGCATCGCTGCCGCGCTCCTGTTATCGGTGTCAGCGGGTCACGCACAGTCGCGTCCGTTTGCCGGCCTCGATGGCGCCTGGTCCGGCAACGGAACGATTTCGCTGTCGGACGGCTCGAGCGAGCGCATCCGCTGTCGCGCCGTTTACAAGGTCGACGGCACCGGATTGAGCCTGAAGCAGACGCTGCGCTGCGCCAGTGACAGCTACAAATTCGACCTGAGCAGCGATGTCACGAGCCAGGGAGACCGGATTTCCGGCAACTGGACCGAGGCCAGCCGGAATATTGTGGGCAATCTGCAGGGAACGGCGGGTGGCGGCAAGGTCGACGTTGTGGTCGAAGCTCCCGGCTTCACCGCCAGCCTTTTGATGCGCACCAACGGCAACAAGCAGACCGTTCAGATCAACTCCAAAGGCGACATCCGCTCGGTGACGATTACGATGGTGAAAAGCTAGTCTAGGCCCTTTATCCGCTGCCGCCCGATTGTTCTGCCGACGACGCGATACCGCCGGTCCCGCGCAGCCGCTGCGACAGGTTGATCAGGAACATCGCGGTCGGCCGCAGGATGAAGAGGTCAGCGACGAGCGCTGAAATCATCGAGAAGGCACTGAGCCAGCCAAACAGGCGCAGCGACGGCAGGGCCGAAAAGACGGTTACCCCCAGGCCGCAGGCCAACACCACCGTGGTCAGGATCAGCGCCGGTCCCATCAGCACCGTGGCCCGCTCCACCGCAAGCTCGGATGAAACCCCAGGCTTCGACTCAAGCCGCAGCCGGTTGAGGAAGTGGATCGTGGCGCTCAGCCCCAGTCCAAACGACACCGTGAGAGCAACGACGCTGGCAAATTGCAGTCCCTCCCCGAGCAGCCAGAGCACCGTCCCGGACAGCACTACGGGGAAAATTCCCGGCAGGATGCATGAGAACATGACGACAACGGAGCGGAAGGCGAGCCCTATGAACACCGCGACCAGCGCGAACTCAACGGTCAGACCGCGGTTGAGTTTTTCGATCATGTTGGCGCTGTTGCGCGCGGCGATCGCCGAAAGCCCGGTGACGGCAATCTCGTAGCCGGGATGCGCCTTGCGCACGGCGTCGAGCGCGTGATCGAGTTTCTCGACCACGGGCAGAATCTCGCTGGAATCGAGGTCTGGCACCCTGCCCGACACCACCACCGCGTCCTGATCGGCCGAAATGAACCGGCGCACCAGATATTCCGGAATGACGCTGACATATTCCTTCAAGGTGGCGACGTCGGTGCTTCCGGCCTTTTCGGCGAGCCAGCGCCGCAGCGTCTCCAGCGACCAGACATTGCCGACGCCTGCCTGCTTCTCGACTGCCGAATGAACATCGGCGATGGTCTGCAGCGTTTCAGGCGCATAGAGCGAAGCGCCCTTGGGGAATTCGATCAGCACGTCGATGGCGTTGGCGCCGGTGAGCTTGGCGTCCAGGCGGCTGCTTGCCTGCACCGCCTGCTGCTTGTCGGGCACCTGGTCGGCGAGGCGGTAGCGCGGCTCCAGGTTGGCGTAGATCAGGGCAAGGCCGCCGACGAACAGCACGGCGATCAGGCTGAACAGACCGGGGCGGCTGACCATGCGCACCGCGATCCAGTAACAGAAGTTTCGCAGCATCTGCACGCCGGCATCGGCGCCGCGGAATTTGGCGGCAAAAATCTGCTCATTGCGCACGAACAGCACGCCGAACACCGGCACCAGCGAAAGCACGGCAACGAGCGCGATCAGGGTCGCGGCAAGCCCAGCCTCGCCAAATTTGCGGATCAGGTCCGAATTGGAAAATTGCAGGGCAATGAACGATATGCCGGCCGTGCCGTGCGTGAGCACGCAGGCCGGGCCGACCACCAGCACCGAGTTTCGGAACGCGGTGAACTTGTCCTGGCCTGCGATCAGGCGGTCGCGCGCCGCGAACGTCAGCTGCATCGAGTCCGAGAAGCTGATCACCATGATCAGCGGCGTCATCACGTTCAAGAACATGTTCAGGCTGAAATTGGCCCATCCGAGGCCGCCCAGCGCCAGCAATATCGCAATGATCGGCGGGAACGCGGCCACCACCATGAACGAGATCTTGCGGAAGAAAATGATCGCAATGATGCAGCCGGCAAGAATGCCGAGAACGTTGTAGGTTAACCCATCGCGCTCGACCGCGTTGCGGATTTCAAGCTGCATCACGGGAACGCCCGAGAGCTCCGCATTCAACCCGGTATCGCCGAGGTCCTCGGCCATCAGCTTTCTGATCTCGCCGATGGTCTTGCCGAGCTTGTTGCTGGCGACGACCTCGGGCTCAAGTGAGAGCACGATCAAGGCCAGCGTTCCGTCTTCGGACAAGAGCTTGCCCCGAATCAGCTCGTTGGATTTGACGGTCTCGATGAACTGGTCGTATTCGGCGCCCTGCGGCAGTTCGGACGGAAACAGCGCGGCCGGGAATTTGCCAGGCGCCGGCGCCTGCCGCGCGGAGAACAGCGAAATCAGGCCGCGCGTCCCTTCAACGAGCTGCAAATCGGTGATGAAGTCGCGCAGCTTCTCGAGATTGTCGCGCGCAAGCAGGTTTTTGCCTTCGACCACCACCAGAACGTCGAATTCGGTGGCCGGGAAACGCTTGATTTCCGATTCGTATTGCCGGTACTCCCTGGAATTGGAACGAAACAGCTGGCTCAGCGAATCGTCGATCTTGATGCGATCGATGCCGAATATCGCGCCGACGATCACCGCGAGGAGAACGATGCACGAAAGAATCGGTGCCTGAACGGCGATCAGGCCGATCCGCTCCAGTCCGAAAGCGATGCTCGCCATCGGCCGCTGCTCGATTTTCTCGACGTGGACCTCAGTCTCGCTGTTCTTTTCGAGCATGCCTTGTCCAACTCACATCGACTCAATTTCTGCTGGCGAAGATGCGGAAAAGGATTCGGTCCTGAAAACGGCCGGCCCGGACTAACCTTGAAAACACGCGGCGAATTCGCGGGGCCGAGGTGTAGCAGGTCTATGCTGCACCTCGCAAGCGGAGGTAAGCATCGCGGCGCGGCGAGAATAGCGCCTAAATGCGGGTATTTTTCACGTTGACCCGGATTTTGCGGCGATACTGCGGGGCATTCGGCTGCCGCTGTCGTCCTTGAGCGCGACACCGGTCAATTGCCGGGCGAGGCCCTCGCGAATCAGCCAGGCGATCTTGAAAGCGGCTTCATCATAGCCAAGGCCTGCGCGATGGATGTTGGAAACGCAATTGCGTTTTTCGTCGGTGACGCCGACGCTGGGAGCAAACGTCAGATAAACGCCGAGGCTGTCGGCCGCCGAAAGGCCGGGCCGCTCCCCGATCAGAACGGCCACCATGCGCGCGCCGAGCACGGCACCGATCTCATCGCCCAGAGCGACGCGGGCTTTGTTGGCAACCACGGCATGGCCGATGACGATGCGATCCGTGGCAAGGCAGGCAATGAGACTGTGCAACAGCGGGACGGCGTGCGCATGGACCGCCATGGGCGAAAGACCGTCGCCGATCACCACGGCAAGCTGATGGGCACTGCCCGCAGCGCTCGCCAGCAACTGCCGGGAATCTGCCTCGAGCACGCGCCCGAGGTCCGGACGCCGGAGGTATTGCTCCCGATCGGCGGCTCGGCTCGAAACGCAGGACGCCTTCAGGCCGAGATCGCCAAGGCTTTGCATCACTGCGGACGCGTCGAACATGGCGTGGACAGCGTCACGCGCTCGCGCGTGGTCCAACGTGAATTCGAGCAACGCACTGGTCGGCAGGCTGGCGCCCGCGATGCCAAGGCCGATCCGCGCCGGGGTCAAGTTCCTCAGATCCTTGAGCGAAGGCGGCAACGGCGCCTTTGTGTTCATTCGCGCTTACTCTGCAGGGATGGATGCTTCGCGCAGGCGCATCGAGTAGTTCGACGCGTTCTGCCTGCCGCCGGAGGCCGCACGTGCAAACTTGATGAGATGATGCGCCACTAACATCGAGCTAATGAAGAATTCGATTTCGCCTCTGGCCAGGCGTCGCAGTGCGAATTTCCAGAACTGGATCTTGTAGTCGCCGAGAACACCGACTTTCCAGAAAATGTTGCGCAGCATCGTCAGGCCGAGCTTCATGTTCTGCCATGAGGCCCGTTGCGGCGAGGCCGGCCGCTTGAGCTGTTTCGAATAGGTATGGCGGATCTGATATTCGTAGCGATCCAGCAATTTTTTCGGTTCATAGGCGCTGCTCATGCAGGCACGCCAGGTCCTGACGACATCTTCATAAGGCAGGCGAAAATCGACGTTGGACTCACGTCCCTCGTCTTCGACCAGCCGGTTTTCGCGTTTGAGGCGATCCCAGAGCGGCGTCTTCGGCAGCGCCTCCAGCAGATTGATGGTCAGCATCGGAATTTGCGATGCCTCGATAAACTCGAGCAGATGCTGTCCGGTTTCAGGCTTGTCGGTGTCCAGTCCAAGAATGATACCCGACACCACCTCCATGCCGAAACTGTTGATGATCCGAATCGCTTCCATGATGGGTACCATCATGTTGTGATCCTTGTGGATAGCCTTCAGCGCTACGGGATCCGGCGTCTCGATGCCGCAGAAGATGGTCGAGAAGAACGCTTCGCGCATCCCGGCCAGAATCTCCGGACGCTTGGCGATATTGAGCGTCGCCTCGCAGGAGAAGCGCAGGACAAAACCCGTTTTCTCTTGCCATTCCACCAGATGCGGCAGCAATTCGAGCGCGGCCTTGCGATTGCCGATGAAATTGTCGTCGACGAAATAGACCGAACCGCGGATGCCACATGCGAGCAGCTTGTCGAGTTCGGCGGTGATCTGCTGCG
>Ga0307474_10000501_pt1 | contig 28021 bp, 22 predicted proteins | sample atmos_gasesECM1C_2_FD_203312 | JGI IMG/M metagenome (GOLD analysis project Ga0307474, IMG submission 203312) | Hardwood forest soil microbial communities from Morgan-Monroe State Forest, Indiana, United States - atmos_gasesECM1C_05 | ecosystem: Environmental > Terrestrial > Soil > Temperate... | reverse complement strand
CCGACCGGCAGGGGCACCTTTACGGCTGCGATCACGGCGTCTGCTTTGGCGAGGACTACAAGCTGCGCACCGTGCTCTGGCAGTGGCGCGGCCGGCAACTGCCGGAGACCGCGGTCACGGCGCTGGCCCGGCTGCGGGGGGCGCTGGCCGAGGGCGACCTGCGCACCGAGCTCGACCGGTGGCTGTCCCCGGACGAGGTGGAGGCCACCAGGCAGCGGGTCGAGCTGCTGCTCGAGCACAACGTGCACCCGTTCCCGCCCGAGGACTGGCCCGCGGTGCCCTGGCCGCCGTATTAGCCCGTGGCCTGACCTCTAGGCGACACCTCTAGGCGACTCAGCGCCCGCCGTGCTCCCCGCGGTCGCCCCGGCGCCTCAGGTAACGCTCGAATTCCCTGGCGATGGCGTCGCCGCTGGCCTCGGGCAGATCCGTCGCGTCCCGGGCCTCCTCCAGGGTGCGCACGTACTCGGCCACCTCGGTGTCCTGGTCGGCCAGCTCGTCCACCCCGCGCTCCCAGGCCCGCGCGTCATCGGGCAGGTCGGCCAGCGGCAGCGTGACGTCGAGGATGTCCTCGACCCCGCGCAGCAGCGCGAGCGTGGCCTTGGGGCTGGGCGGCTGGGCCACGTAGTGCGGCACCGCGGCCCACAGCGACACCGACGGCACCTTGGCCGCGATGCACGCGTGCTGCAGCACGCCCACGATCCCGGTGGGCCCCTTGTAGTCGACCGGGTCCACGTGCAGCCGGGCGGACAGGTCGGCGTCGGAGACCGCGGCGCTGACCGGCACCGGACGGGTGTGCGGCGAGTCGGCCAGCAACGCGCCGAGCAGGATCACCAGCTCGGCCCCGAGCTCGGTGAAGGCGGCGACCAGCTCGTCGGTGAACGCGCGCCAGCGCATGTTCGGCTCGATGCCGTGGAGCAGGATCAGATCGCGGTCGACGCCCTCGGGCCGGGCCAGCGTCAGCCGGGTCGTCGGCCAGACCAGCCGGTCGGTCCGCCCGTCGGAGACCTCCATGACCGGCCGGGTTACCTGGAAGTCATAGAAGTCCTCGGGATCGATGGCGCCGACCGGGGTGGACTCCCAGGCGGCGGCCAGGTGGCTGATCACACCGCTCGCCGCCTCGCCAGCGTCGTTCCAGCCCTCAAAGGCCGCGATCACAGCGGGGGAGTTGAGCTTCCCGATGCCGTCGAGCTCGATCTGGGACCACCTCCTCGGATTACTCCGAGGTCCAGATTACGTGCATGACCATGATCGCCGCGTAACGTGGCCGGCAGCTGACGGGTTGACGACGGGCCGGGGCCAGGCCGGGCGTCCGGCCCAGGCGGGCCGGGGCTGGCACTTAGAATTGGCGGACTATGACCTTCGACAACCAGCCTCCCGGCGCGGAGGATACGGCCGCGGACCCCGACCGGCCCAGCCTCAGGGCCGAGATCGCCAGGCGCGTGGTGATCGCCGACGGCGCGATGGGCTCGATGCTGCAGAGCTGCCCCGTGTCCCTGGACGACTTCGACGGGCACGAGGGTTGCAACGAGATTCTCAACGTGACCAGGCCGGACATCGTCAGGTCCGTGCATGACGGGTACCTCGCGGCCGGGGTCGACTGCATCAGCACCAACACGTTCGGCGCGAACCTCGGCAATCTCGGCGAGTACGACATTGCCGACCGGATCGCGGAGCTGGCCGAGGCCGGCGCGCGCATCGCCCGGCAGGCCGCCGACGAGTCGTCGCGCCCGGACCGGCCGCGCTGGGTGCTCGGCTCCATCGGCCCCGGCACCAAGCTGCCCACGCTCGGTCACGTCACCTTCGCCGAGCTGCGCGACACCTACGAGGTGGCCGCCGCCGGGCTGCTGCGGGGCGGCGCCGACGCGCTGATCGTGGAGACCTGCCAGGACCTGCTGCAGGCCAAGGCCGCGATCATCGGGGCCAGGCGGGCCATCGCGGCCGCGACCGCGCAGGCCGGCGCCGACATCATGCTGATCGCCCAGGTGACGATCGAGACCACCGGGGCGATGCTGCTCGGCTCGGAGATCGGCGCCGCGCTCACCTCGCTCGAGCCGCTGGGCATCGACCTCATCGGGCTCAACTGCGCGACCGGGCCCGCCGAGATGAGCGAGCACCTGCGCTACCTGGCCGCGCATTCCCCGGTGCCGCTGTCGTGCATGCCGAACGCCGGCCTGCCCGAGCTGACCTCGGACGGCGCCTACTACCCGGTGACCCCGGTCGAGCTCGCCGACGCTCATGAGGCGTTTTCCTCCGAGTTCGGGCTGGCGCTGGTCGGCGGCTGCTGCGGCACGACGCCGGAGCACATGGCCGAGGTGGTGCGGCGGCTGCACGGCCGCCCGCTCGCCGCCCGGCAGCCCAGGCCGGAAGCCGGCGTGGCCTCGCTCTACCAGCACGTGCCGTTCCGCCAGGACACGGCGTTCCTCGCCATCGGCGAGCGGACCAACGCCAACGGATCCAAGGCGTTCCGCGAGGCCATGGTCGAGGAGCGCTACGACGACTGCATCGAGATCGCGCGCGCCCAGACCCGCGACGGCGCCCACCTGCTCGACGTCTGCGTGGACTACGTCGGCCGCGACGGCGCCAGCGACATGCGGCGGGTGGCAGGCCGGCTCGCCACGGCGGCGACACTGCCGCTGGTGCTCGACTCCACCGAGCCCGAGGTGATCATGGCCGGGCTGGAACTGCTCGGCGGGCGCGCGGTCGTCAACTCGGTCAACTACGAGGACGGGGACGGGCCGCAGTCCCGGATCGCCCGGGTCATGCCGCTGGTCCGGGAGCACGGCGCCGCGGTGATCGCGCTCACCATCGACGAGCAGGGCCAGGCCCGGACCGCCGAATGGAAGCTGGCCGTGGCGACCCGGCTGATCGAGGACCTGACCGGCAACTGGGGAATGCGGCGCTCCGACATCATCGTCGACTGCCTGACGTTCCCGATCGCCACCGGCCAGGAGGAAACCCGGCGGGACGGCATCGAGACCATCGAGGCGATCAGGGAACTCAAGCGCCGTTATCCCGAGGTCCAGACCACGCTGGGCGTGTCCAACGTGTCGTTCGGCCTGAATCCCGCGGCCCGGGCCGTGCTCAACTCGGTGTTCCTGGCCGAGTGCACGGCGGCCGGGCTGGACTCGGCGATCGTGCACGCGTCCCGGATCATGCCGATCTCGCGGATACCCGAGGACCAGCTGACGGCCGCGCTCGACCTCGTGTACGACCGCCGGCGGGACGGCTACGACCCGCTGGCCAGGCTGCTCGAGCTGTTCGAGGGCGTGGACGCGGCCGCGGTCAAGGCGAGCCGGGCGGCCGAGCTGGCCGGGCTGCCGCTTTGGGAGCGGCTGAAGCGGCGGATCATCGACGGCGAGAAGATCGGCCTGGAGGCCGACCTGGACGCCGGGCTCGCCGAGCGACCCGCCCTGGAGATCGTCAACGACGTCCTCCTCGACGGGATGAAGACCGTCGGTGAGCTGTTCGGCTCCGGCCAGATGCAGCTGCCGTTCGTGCTCCAGTCGGCCGAGGTCATGAAGACGGCCGTCGGCTACCTCGAGCCGCATATGGAGCGCTCCGGCGAGGCAGGCAAGGGCAAGATCGTTCTGGCCACGGTCAAGGGCGACGTCCACGACATCGGCAAGAACCTGGTCGACATCATCCTGTCGAACAACGGCTACGACGTGGTCAACATCGGCATCAAGCAGCCGATCTCGGCGATCCTGGAGGCCGCCGACACCAATCGGGCCGACGTCATCGGCATGTCCGGCCTGCTGGTGAAGTCCACCGTGGTGATGCGCGACAACCTGGCCGAGATCAACTCCCGGCACCTGGCCGACCGGTGGCCGGTACTGCTCGGCGGCGCGGCGCTGACCCGGACCTACGTGGAGCAGGACCTGGCCGAGCAGTTCGATGGCGAGGTGCGCTACGCCCGGGACGCGTTCGAGGGCCTGCGGCTGATGGACGCGTTCATGGCGATCAAGCGCGGCGAGGCCGGCGCGCGGCTGCCGGCCCTGCGGGAGCGCCGGGCGCCGACCGGAGCGCGGCTGCGGCTCACCGAGCCCGACGCCATGCCCGGCCGGTCCGACGTGGCGGCGGACAACCCGGTGCCAGCCGCGCCATTCTTCGGCCAGCGCGTGGTCAAGGGCATTCAGCTGGCGGACTACGCGTCCTTCCTCGACGAGCGCGCCACGTTCATGGGCCAGTGGGGCCTCAAGCCGTCGCGCGGCGACGGCGGCCCGTCCTACGCCGAGCTCGTCGAGACCGAGGGCCGGCCGCGGCTGCGCATGTGGATGGACCGGATCCAGACCGAGGGCCTGCTCGACGCCGGCGTGGTCTACGGCTATTTCCCGGCCGTCAGCGAGGGCGACGACCTTGTGGTCCTGGACGAGAACGGTAACGAGCGGGAGCGGTTCACCTTCCCCCGCCAGCGCCACGACCGGCACCTGTGCCTGGCCGACTTCTTCAGGTCCCGCGAGTCGGGCGAGACCGACGTGGTCGCGTTCCAGCTGGTCACGGTCGGATCGAAGATCAGTGAGGCAACGGCCGAGCTGTTCGCGAAGAACGCCTACCGCGATTACCTGGAGCTGCACGGGCTGTCCGTCCAGCTGGCCGAGGCGCTGGCGGAGTACTGGCACAGCCGGGTGCGGGCCGAGCTCGGCATCGCCGCCGACGACCCGGGTGACCTGGAGGACATCCTCAAGGTGCGGTTCCAGGGCTGCCGCTACTCGTTCGGCTATCCCGCGTGCCCGGACCTGGAGGACCGGGCCAAGGTGATCCGGCTGCTTGAGCCGGAGCGCATCGGGGTCACCTTGTCCGAGGAGTTCCAGCTGGCCCCGGAGCAGTCCACCGACGCCCTGATCACCCATCATCCCGAAGCCAGCTATTTCAGCACCTGAGCCCGCCGAGCCCATGGAGTCTGCCGAGCCGACCGAGTCGGCGCCCGCCGCTTCCCCCGCCGCCCCACCAGGCCGCGGCGAGTTGCAGGGCGCCCTGTTCGACATGGACGGGCTGCTCGTCGACTCCGAGCCGCTCTGGTTCGAGGTCGAGTGCTCGGTCATGGCCCGGCTGGACGGCCAGTGGAGCGAGGCCGACCAGAAGGCCCTGATCGGCGGGTCACTGCCGCGCACGGTCTCCTACCTGCTGGACCGCGCGGCCCGGCCGGCCAGCCGCGAGGAGGTCGGCCGCTGGCTGGTCGACGGGATGACCTCGCTGCTGATGTCGCGGCCGCTGGCCGCGCGGCCCGGCGCGAGGGAACTGCTGGCTGAGGTGAGCGCAGCGGGCGTGCCGCACGCCCTGGTGACGTCCTCAGAGCGCCCGATCATGGACGCCGTGCTGCTGCGGCTGGGTGTGGCCTTCGACGCGACGGTCTGCGCCGAAGATGTCATCCGCGGCAAGCCCGATCCCGAGCCGTACCTGCGGGCGGCGGAGCTGCTGGGCGCCGATCCGCGATCCTGCGTCGCCCTGGAGGACTCACCCAACGGCGTCGCCTCGGCCGAGGCCGCGGGCTGCCGGCTGATCGCGGTGCCCAGCCTGGTGCCGATCCTGCCCCGCCCCGGCCGCCTGGTCGCCGCGTCGCTCAGCCAGGTAAGCCTGGCCACGTTGCGCGATCTCGTTTCCACCCGGTAGCCGGCCCCGGCCCGGACCTGACCCGGCGCGGGCAGCGGTCAGAAGCACGCCCGGACATGTGCGACCATGAAAGTCAGACACGCCTGGCCGCGCGCCTTGCAGCGGAGCGTTGGAAGCGACGCGGCATTAGGGGAGGCGGCCATGAATACCTGGAACAGCATCGAATGGTTCCCGATCTGCGTCGGGCTGAGCGCGGCCGGGCTGATCCTGTCCTGGTTCACGTTCCGGCGCCGGGGCCTGAGGCGCGGCATCCGGGCCGTCGCCTGGTCGCTGCTCCCGCTCGCGCTGTATCTCACCGGCTCGATCCTGCTGGTCGGCCGGATCGGCTCGGCGATCGTGCAGTTCGCCAGCGCGTTCGTGTTCTCGCCCAAAACCTATGCCGGCGTGGTCCTGTTCGTCCTCGCCGCCGTGATCTTCCTGGTCTCGGGCGGGATCCCGCTGCTGTCGTCGCGCAAGCGGCGGGCCAGGAAGAAGGAGCTGAAGCAGCAGGGCACGGCGGCCGGCGAGCCCCCGGCCGCGACCGGGTCGGGCAGCCGGGCGGTGGCCCAGGTGGGCGCGGCCAAGCCGGCCAAGCCGGCTAAGCAGGCGAGCCCGGGCAAGGGCGGGTCCGACGACAGCCTTGACGACGACGTCATGGAGATCCTGCGCCGCCGCGGCATCAACTAAGGCCGCCGCACAGACCCAGATCAGCCGGGGTCAGCTTCCGAGCGACGTCGGCCATCGCATTTATCCTTAACGCCCCGTCTCGGCCGAATCGCCCCCGCGAGACGGCCGCCCAAAACGCGGAGGCGCCATGCGCGCCCGTCATGGATGTACCTGAGGGCGGGCGGGAGCACGCCGATCGGTACATCCACGACCCGGCGACCCAGCACATATCACCGGTCCCCGGCGAACAAAGCGCCTAAATAAGGACACGCGTGCCATAACCCCGTGAACAGTCGCGGTGATCATGAATTGAGACCGGGCGCTGGTCAGGGCGTAGCGGTGGGCTCGGCCAGGTCCGCGGGTGCCTCGGCCTGAACGGGTACCTGGGCCAACCTCGGCTCGCCCGCCGGGTCTGGCTCACCGGCCGCTGCCGACCCGGTGCCGGAACCAGACTCGCCCGCGGCTGACGCGCTGGCCGTGGCTGACGCGCTGGCCGTGGCTGATGCGCCGACCACGGCTGACCCGTCCGGCGCACCCGACGTACCCGCCGGGGCCGATGCGCCGGCGAGGGCCGACTCGGCCGCCGGAGCGGCTGCGGGGGGCTGTGATGCCTCTGCCCGGCCCGGAGCTTGCGCCTGGGCCGGGATGCCGGGGAACTCGGGCAGAGGCGGGGGAGTGCCGCCGAAGGCCGGGCATATCGCCTGGTGCGCGCACCAGGCGCAGAGCCGGCCCGGACGGGGGCGCCAGTCGCCCGTACTGCGGGCCCGATCGATGGCTCGCCACAGCGCGTCGATCTTCCTGACCGTGGCGTGCAGGTCGGACTCGTCGGGCGCGTAGCGCACGATCTCGCCGTTGCCCAGGTACATGAGCTGCAGCAGCTTGGGCACCTGCTGCCGGGTCAGCCACAGCACCACGGCGTAGAACTTCATCTGGAACAGGGCCCGGGCCTCGAACTCCTCCTTGGGAGCGGTGCCGGTCTTGTAGTCGACGATCCGGATCTCGCCGCCCGCCGCGACGTCGAGCCGGTCGATGTAGCCCCGCAGCAGCAGGCCGGAGTCGAGGACCGCCTCCACCGCGTGCTCCCGGTGCCGGGGCTCAAGCCGGGTGGGATCTTCCAGGGTGAAGTACCGGTCCAGCATGTCCCGGGCCCCGGTGAGCCAGGCGGCCCGCTCCTCGTCGTCGTCGAACAAGCCGGCCAGCTCCGGCTCCTCGGCGAGCAGCCGGTCCCACTGGGGCATCAGCAGGGCCTGGGCGGTCTGCGGCGTGCGCGACGGCGCAGGCTCGTCGAACAGCCGCTCGAGGACGGCGTGGACCAGCGTGCCGCGGGCGGCGGCCGGGCTCGGCGGCTCCGGCAGCCGGTCGATCACCCGGAACCGGTACAGCAGCGGGCAGGTCAGGAAGTCTCCGGCCCGGGACGGCGACAGCGACGGCCGCGCGCTCGCCTCGGCGCCAGCGTCGCCGCCGGACGGCGGCGGCACGCCAGCGGATTCGGCCATGGCTTCGTTGCCCATTCTCCGACACACTAGGGGACGGCACCGACAGTTGCCCCGTTTGGCGCCTTAGCCGGCGCGTCCGATTCCCGGCGCGCGCATCCGCTGACCCCCCTCCCAGCACATAGCATCAGGTACGTGTCAGGCATGAGCCCACAGCGGCCGGGCGACCCGCCCCCGCAGCCCGCCCGGCGCGATGTCAGGTACGGCATCGTCATCGCGCGGCCATTCGGCGTTCCGGTGTATGTCTCGCCGTATTGGTTCGTGGTCGCGGCCCTGGTGGTGGTGTTCTACGCCGGCAACCTGCCGGACTCGATCCACCCGAGCGGGGTCCGGTACGCCGTGGCCGCGGCGTTCGTCGTGCTGCTCTGGGGGTCGGTTCTGGTGCACGAGCTGAGCCACTGCGTGGTGGCTCGGGCCTTCGGGCTGACCGTGCGGCGGATCCTGCTCTACCCGCTCGGCGGGTTCTCCGAGATCGAGCAGGAGCCGCAGACCCCGGCCCGCGAGTTCGCGGTCTCGGCGGTCGGCCCGCTGACCTCGCTGGCCCTGGCCGGCCTGGGCTTCGCCGTGATCACCGTCGTCGACCTGAGCGGGATTCCCCGGGTGCTGATCGATCAGCTGATCCTGGCCAACCTCGTGGTCGGGGTGTTCAACCTGCTGCCCGGTCTGCCGCTGGACGGCGGCCGTATGCTGCGGGCCGGCGTATGGAAGGTCACCAAGCGGCCGGGGCAGGCCACGATCGTCGCGGCGTGGGCCGGCCGGCTGGTGGCCGTGCTGCTGATCGCGGTGCCGGTCGCGGTGCTCGGCAGCAGGGTGAACCTGACCAACACGTACCTGATCTGGCTGGCGTTCATCGCGGTGTTCATGTGGATCAGCTCGGGCCAGGCCATCCGGGCGGCCAAGGTGCGCGACCGGCTGCCCGGCCTGCAGGCTCGCACGCTGGCCCGCCGGGCCATCGCGATACCGGGCAACGTGCCGCTGGCCGAGGCGATCCGCCGGGCGGACGAGGCGCAGGCCCGCGCGCTCGTGGTCATCGACCACGACGCCACGCCGATCGCGATCGTCAACGAGACGGCGGTGATGGCCACGCCGCCGCAGCGCAGGCCGTGGATTGAGGTCGGCTCGCTCGCCCGGGCGATCGAGCCCGGGATCGTGCTGTCCGCCGACTTGTCCGGGATCGAGCTCATCGAGGCCGTGCAGCGCGCTCCGGCCAGCGAGTACCTGCTCATCGAGCCGTCCGGGCAGGTGTTCGGCGTGCTGGCCACCACCGACCTCGACCGTGCGTTTGCCGGCGCTTGAGGCCGGCGTGATCAGGCAGCCGCGCGGCCCGTTCGCACCGGGCGACCAGGTTCAGCTCACCGACCCCAAGGGGCGCCGCCACCGGGTGGTGCTCGAGGCCGGGCGGTCGTTCCACACCCACCGCGGCTCGCTCGCCCACGACGACATCATCGGCCAGCCCGAGGGCAGCGTGATCGTGTCCGGAAGCGGCACCGCCTACGTGGCCTTCCGGCCGCTGCTGGCCGACTACACCGTGTCGATGGCCCGCGGCGCCGCGGTCGTCTACCCGAAGGATGCCGGGCAGATCCTGGCCCAGGCCGACATCTTCGCCGGGGCCCGGGTGCTCGAGGCCGGAGCGGGCTCGGGCGCGCTGTCCTGCTGGCTGCTGCGCACGGTCGGCGAGAGCGGGCGGCTCGTCTCGTATGAGCGCAGGCCGGACTTCGCCGAGATCGCCCGGCTGAACGTGGAGCAGTATTTCGGCGGGCCGCACCCGGCCTGGCGGCTGGTGACCGGCGAACTCCCGCCCGGCGGCACGGCCGAGGGCCTGGCCGAAGGCGACGCCTTCGACCGGGTCGTGCTGGACATGCTGGCACCGTGGGAGTACGCCGACGCCTCGGCCAAGTCGCTGCGCCCGGGCGGGCTGGTCTGCTGCTACGTGGCCACCACCACGCAGCTCTCGCGCACCGCGGAGGCGCTGCGCGCCCAGGGGAGCTTCTACGAGCCCGCCGTCTGGGAGTCACTATTGCGCGGCTGGCATGTCGACGGGCTCGCCGTCCGGCCCGAGCATCGTATGGTGGGGCACACCGGGTTCCTGGTGACCGCCCGCCGGCTCGCGGACGGGGTGACGCCCCCGCCGCGCCGGCGCCGGCCGTCCAAAGGCGCCCACGCTGACCAGGACCAGGAGGAGGCGGACGGATGACGGACGACGCGGTCCGGGCCAATTCGTCGGGCGCGCCGGGAAGCAGTAACGACCGTCCGCTGTTCCCGGATCGTAACGGGAGAAAGCCACGCCGGCGGCCGCCACAGGTTACGGAAGCTTCCCGGATAGGTAGGGTCAAGGGTAAATCGGCACTCGGGAGGGGGTGAGGGGCATGGCCTCTCGCGACGACAGCGCTCGCGCCGGACGATATGACGACGAGGTCAAGGTCCTGACCACGCAGATCTCCTTCCTTGAGGAGGAGATCGCCGCTCTGCGCCGCAGGCTTGCGGACTCGCCACGGCAGACCAGGCTGCTCGAGGAGCGGCTTCGCGAGGCCGAGACGAATCTGGCCAGCAGCAGCGGCCAGAACGAGCGACTCGCAGGAACGCTGCGCGAGGCGCGGGACCAGATCGTCGCCCTGAAGGAAGAGGTTGACCGGCTGGCCCAGCCGCCGTCCGGTTTCGGGATCTTCCTGCAGGCCTGCGAGGACGGCAGCGCCGACGTGTTCACCGGCGGCCGGAAGATGCGCGTGAGCGTGAGCCCCGGGGTCGAGCTCAGCGAGCTCAAGCCCGGCCAGGAGGTCGTGCTCAACGAGGCGCTGAACGTGGTCATCGCCCAGGGCTACGAGACGATCGGCGAGGTCGTCATGCTCAAGGAGCTCCTGGAGGGCGGCGACCGGGCGCTGGTGATCTCCCATGCCGACGAGGAGCGGATCGTGCGGCTGGCCGACCCGCTGCGCAACAGCACGCTGCGCGGCGGCGACTCGCTGCTGCTCGAGCCGCGGTCCGGATACGTGTACGAGCGCATCCCCAAGGCCGAGGTCGAGGAGCTGATCCTGGAGGAGGTGCCGGACATCACCTACTCCGAGATCGGCGGGCTCGCGCCGCAGATCGAGCAGATCCGCGACGCGATCGAGCTGCCCTACCTGCACGCCGACCTGTTCAAGGAGCACCAGCTGCGGCCGCCGAAGGGGGTCCTGCTCTACGGCCCGCCCGGCTGCGGCAAGACGCTCATCGCCAAAGCGGTCGCGAACTCGCTGGCCAAGCAGGTCGCGGCCCGGACGGCACAGCTGGCCACGCCCGACGGCGCGGCGGGCGGACCGGCCGTCCCGGGCAAGGAGGGCAAGAGCTTCTTCCTGAACATCAAGGGCCCCGAGCTGCTCAACAAGTACGTGGGCGAGACCGAGCGGCACATCCGGCTGGTGTTCCAGCGGGCCAGGGAGAAGGCCAGCGAGGGCATGCCGGTGATCGTGTTCTTCGACGAGATGGACTCGATCTTCCGCACCCGGGGCTCCGGGGTGTCCAGCGACGTCGAGAACACGATCGTGCCGCAGCTGCTGTCGGAGATCGACGGCGTTGAGGGCCTGGAGAACGTGATCGTGATCGGCGCGTCCAACCGCGAGGACATGATCGACCCGGCGATCCTGCGGCCGGGCCGGCTGGATGTCAAGATCAAGATCGAGCGCCCGGACGCCGAGGCGGCGCGGGACATCTTCTCCAAGTACGTGGTGGGCGCCCTGCCGCTGCACCCCGACGACCTGGCCGAGCACGGAGGATCCGCCCAGGCCACGGTCGAGGAGATGATCCAGCGGGTCGTCGAGCGCATGTACAGCGAGACCGAGGAGAACAGGTTCCTCGAGGTGACCTACGCGAACGGGGACAAAGAGGTCCTGTACTTCAAGGACTTCAACTCCGGGGCGATGATCGAGAACATCGTGGCCCGGGCCAAGAAGATGGCCATCAAGGAGTTCCTCGAGACCCGGCAGAAGGGCATCCGCATCGCCCACCTGCTGGCCGCGTGCGTCGACGAGTTCAGCGAGAACGAGGACCTGCCCAACACCACCAACCCGGACGACTGGGCCCGGATCTCCGGCAAGAAGGGGGAGCGGATCGTCTACATCAGGACCCTGGTGTCCGGCAAGCACGGTACCGAGGCCGGCCGGTCCATCGACACCGTGGCGAACACCGGTCAGTACCTGTAAGCCGGCGACGGGGCACAGGCAGGCGGGCCCGGAATGTGCGGGCCCGGTCCCGCCTGGGCACGATGGCGGTATGTCGGCACTAGGCTCTCTGGTATGAGCCGGGCGGGAGACGCCGTATGAGCGTGCGGCGGATTATGGGCACGGAGACCGAGTACGGCATCGCCGTACCTGGCCAGCCGGGCGCGAACGCGATGGTGACCTCCTCACAGGTCGTCAACGCGTATCAGGCGGCGAGGTCGGCGCGGGCCCGGCGGGCCCGCTGGGACTTCGAGGAGGAGAACCCGCTGCGCGACGCCCGGGGATTCGACCTGGCCCGGGACGCGGCGGACTCGGCGCAGCTCACCGACGAGGACCTCGGGCTGGCCAACGTGATCCTCACCAACGGCGCCCGGCTGTACGTGGATCACGCCCACCCGGAGTACTCGGCACCGGAATGCACCAACCCGCTGGACGCGGTCATCTGGGACAAGGCGGGCGAACGGGTCATGGCCGAGGCCGCGTCCCGCGCCGGGTCCATGCCCAGCGGCTCGGCCATCCAGCTGTACAAGAACAACACCGACAACAAGGGCGCCTCGTACGGCTGTCACGAGAACTACCTGATGAGCCGGGCCACGCCGTTCGCCGACATCGTCCGGCACCTCACCCCGTTCTTCGTGTCCCGGCAGGTGGTCTGCGGGGCGGGCCGGGTCGGCCGCGGCGCCGACGGCCGGGACGAGGGCTTTCAGATCAGCCAGCGGGCCGACTTCTTCGAGGTCGAGGTCGGCCTGGAGACCACCCTGAAGCGGCCGATCATCAACACCAGGGACGAGCCGCACGCCGACCCGGAGAAGTACCGCCGCCTGCACGTGATCATCGGCGACGCGAACATGAGCGAGATCTCCACCTACCTCAAGCTCGGCACGACCGCGCTGGTGCTGGCGATGATCGAGGATCACTTCCTCGGCTCGGACCTGGCCGTCGAGGCGCCGGTGGCCGAGCTGCGCGCGATCTCGCACGACCCGAGCTGCCGGCACACGGTCACCCTGCGCGACGGCCGGCGGATGACCGCCGTCCAGCTCCAGCTGGAGTACCTGGACCTGGCCCGCAAGTACACCGAGGACCGGTTCGGAGCCGACGTCGACGACATGACCAGGGACGTTCTCGATCGCTGGGAGTCGGTGCTGACCCGGCTCGGCGAGGACCCGATGCTGCTGTCCCGGGAGCTGGACTGGGTGGCCAAGCTCGAGGTGCTCGAGGGATACCGGACCCGGGACGGCCTGAGCTGGACGCATCCCCGGCTGCAGCTCGTGGACCTGCAGTACGCCGACATCCGCCAGGAGCGCGGCCTGTACAACCGGCTCGCCGCCCGGGGCCGGATTCACCGGCTGGTGAACGAGGACGACGTCGCCCGGGCCATCGACTACCCGCCGGACGACACCCGGGCCTACTTCCGGGGCCGCTGCCTGCGCCAGTATCCGGAGGCGGTGGCCGCGGCCTCCTGGGATTCGGTGATCTTCGACATCCCCGGCCGGGAATCTCTGCAGCGGGTGCCGACGCTGGAACCGTTGCGCGGCACCAGGGCGACCGTGGGCGAGCTCCTCGACCGGTGCGAGACCGCGGCCGAGCTGGTCGCGGCGCTCACCGGCCAGAGCTGACGGAGCCCGCCGGCGGCGGTTCAGGTTCCGGTTCGGTACCGATGCCGGTTTGCAGGATTGGGCACGCCGCGCGCGGGCGAGGATAGCGTTGAGGCTGCGGGGCGGTTCCCGCGGATCACGGAGGTTGCGGCATGGCGACAAAGGACACCAGCGGCCAGCGTCAGGCTCCCCGGCGCAGCGAGGAGGAGCAGGACACCGCGCCGCAGGGAACCGAGGACGTCAAGGAGCGCCAGGACAAGCTCACCGACGACGTGGACGCGATCCTGGACGAGATCGACGAGGTGCTCGAAGAGAACGCCGAGGAGTTCGTCCGGTCGTACGTGCAGAAGGGCGGCGAGTAGGCGGTCATTCCCCCCAGGGCGTAACCGGCCCACGGTCCCGCCGCGGTTAGCGCGGCAGTAGGGTCAGTCACGTAGACGCGTACTAACGGAAGGATCCGCGTGGGCGCTGATTCCTACACCGGCCAAGTCCCCGGGGTGTACCTGAGCGCGGGGACATCGTCGTTCGCCGATTTCCTCGCCGCCGCGGCCCCCGGGCTGCTGCCGCGTGCCCCGGGAGCGCCCGGGGCGCTGCCGTCCGACGCGGTCGCCGCCGGCTCGCTGGCCCGTGACCTGCCGCACGGCACCACGATCGTGGCCGCGGCCTGCGAGGGCGGCGTGGTCATGGCCGGCGACCGCCGCGCCACCTCCGGCAGCATGATCATGCAGCGCAACATCGAGAAGGTGTTCCGCAGCGACGAGTTCTCCGGCGTCGCCATGGCCGGCGTGGCCGGCGTCGGGATCGAGCTGATCCGCCTGTTCCAGGTCGAGCTCGAGCACTACGAGAAGCTCGAGGGCCACGCCCTGTCCCTGGAGGGCAAGGCGAACCGGCTGGCCAGCCTGGTCCGGGGCAACCTGCCCGGGGCGATGCAGGGCCTGGTCTTTGTGCCGCTGTTCTGCGGCTACGACGAGGACACCGGCGTGGGCCGGATCTTCAGCTACGACGTGGCCGGCGGCCGGTACGAAGAGCACAGGTTCCACTCCATCGGGTCCGGCTCGGTGTTCGCCCGCGGCTCGCTGAAGAAGCTCTACCGCGACGGCATGTCGGTCGCGGACGCCGTGCTGGTCTGCATGCAGGCGCTCTACGACGCGGCGGACGACGACTCGGCCACCGGCGGGCCGGACGTGACCAGGCGGATCTTCCCGCTGGTGGCCACGATCACCGCGGACGGCTTCGAGCGGCTGACCGACGAGACGGCGGGGGAGTTCGCGCGGACGGTCATCGAGGGCCGGCTGGCCGACCCCGATGGCCCGCCTGCGCCGCTGCGCGCGGGCAACGGGGACGCCGCGCCGAACGCGCTGCCCCCGCGTTAAAGTCCGCCCGGCCCGTCCAGCCCGACCGACCAGACCCATCAGCACGACCAGCCCAGTCTCCAGCCCGACCAGCACAGTGAGGAAAACCCAGCGGTGACGATGCCGTTCTACGTCTCGCCCGAACAGTCCATGAAGGACAAGGCGGACTACGCGCGTAAGGCCATCGCGCGCATCCGCAGCGGCGTCGTGATCGACTGCCACGACGGCATCCTGTTCGTCGCGCCGAACGCGTCCCGGGCGCTGCGGAAGTTCAGCGAGATCTACGACAGGATCGCGTTCGCGGCCGTCGGCCGGTACAACGAGTTCGAGAACCTGCGCAAGGCGGGCGTCCGCTACGCCGACATGACCGGCTTCGCCTACGACCGCGCGGACGTCACCGCGCGCGGGCTGGCGAACTGGTACGCGCAGGTGCTCGGCACCTTCTTCACCGACAGCCCGAAGCCCTACGAGGTCGAGATCGTGGTGGCCGAGGTGGGCAAGACCGAGGACGACGACGAGATCTACCGGATCACGTTCGACGGCTCGGTGGCCGACGAGCACGGCTTCGTGGTCATGGGCGGGCAGGCCGATCAGGTCGCGGGGGTGCTCAAGGAGCGCTACTCCGACGGGATGACGCTGTCCGCCGCGTTCAGCCTGGCGATCGCCGCGCTGGCCGGGCCGGGCAACGGGGACGGGGCCGATCTCACCGGAGCCCAGCTCGAGGTGGCCCTGCTGGACCGGGGCCGGCCGCACCGGGCGTTCCGGCGGCTGACCGGGGCCCGGCTGGAGACGCTGCTCAGCGAGGCGATCGGGGGCGGGAAGAAGCCCGAGGCCATCGCGGACGGCGGCGCCGGGCAGGACGCCGGGGGACAGGCCGCGCCATCCGCCGACGAGGGTCCGGCGGACGCAGCGGCCGGCACGAACGACGCGAACGGAGCAAACGGAGCGAACGGCTCAGAGGGTGCGGGTGGCGCGGAATAGACCGAGGGGCGGCCGTTGTAGTGTCGAAGGCGTGTGGCGGGCCGGGAGAAACCGGCTGACCGGCCTGGGGAGGAAATGTGACGGCTGACCTGGCGACCATCACCGGCATCACGGTGCCGACGGCGCTGATGATCGGCGGCGACTGGACCAGCGGACGCGGCGGCACGCTGCCGGTGATCGACCCGGCCACCGAGGACGCCGTGGCCGAGGTGGCCAGCGCGAGCATCGAGGACGCGCTGGACGCGGTCACCGCCGCTCATGATGCGCTGCCCGGCTGGGCCGCCACCCCGCCCCGGGTGCGCGGTGAGTGCCTGCGCCGGGCCTGGGAGCTGATGATCGGCCGGTCCGACGCGCTGGCCCGCCTGATGGTCCTGGAGAACGGCAAGGCGCTCAAGGACGCCAAGGCCGAGATCACCTACGCCGCCGAGTTCTTCCGCTGGTACGCCGAGGAGGCGGTCAGGAACGAGGGCTCGCTGGTCACGGCGCCGTCCGGGGCCAACCGGATCATGGTGCAACATCAGCCGGTCGGCGTCAGCGTGCTGGTCACCCCGTGGAACTTCCCGGCCGCCATGGCCACCCGCAAGATCGGTCCCGCGCTCGCGGCGGGCTGCACGGTCGTGCTCAAGCCCGCCAAGGAGACCCCGCTGTCCGCGTTCGCGGTGGCCGAGATCCTGCGCGAGGCGGGGGTGCCCGGCGGCGTGGTCAACGTGCTCACCACGGCCAAGGCGGGCCCGCTGGTGTCCGCGATGCTGGCCGACCCGCGCGTTCGCAAGCTGTCGTTCACCGGATCCACCGAGGTGGGCCGGTCGCTGCTGGCCACCGCCGCGCAGACGATCACCAAGTGCTCGATGGAACTCGGCGGGAACGCACCGTTCCTGGTCTTCGAGGATGCGGACCTGGACGCGGCGCTGGACGGGGCGTTCCTGGCCAAGATGCGCAACGGCGGCGAGGCGTGCACCGCCGCGAACCGCTTCTACGTGCACGAGGCGGTCGCCGACGAATTCGGCCGCCGGTTCGCCGAGCGGCTGGCCGGGCTGCGCGTCGGCCCGGGCCTGGACGACGGGACCGACCTGGGCCCGCTGGTCAACGAGGACACCCGGTCCAAGGTGGCCAGCCTGGTCGACGACGCGGCCAAGAGCGGGAGCCGGGTGGTCACCGGCGGGCACGCGCCGGACCGGCGCGGATACTTCTACGAGCCCACGGTGCTGGACAAGGTGCCGGCCGACGCGGGCATCCTGGCTGAGGAGATCTTCGGCCCGGTCGCGCCGATCGTGCGGTTCACCGAGCAGGACGAGGCCATCGCGCTGGCCAACGCCACCGAGTACGGCCTGGTGTCCTACCTGTACACGAGCGACCTGCGCCGGGCGCTGCGGGTGGCCGAAGCGCTCGAGGCGGGCATGGTCGGGATCAACCGCGGTGTGGTGTCCGACCCGGCCGCGCCGTTCGGCGGGGTGAAGCAGTCCGGCCTGGGCCGCGAGGGCGGGCACGACGGGCTGCTGGAGTTCACCGAAACCAAGTACATCGCAGTGGACTGGTAGTTCGGGGGCGCCATGGACAGACGGATCTTCGGGCTCGAGAACGAGTACGGCGTCACGTGCACGTTCCGGGGGCAGCGGCGGCTGTCCCCGGACGAGGTGGCCAGGTACCTGTTCCGCCGGGTTGTCTCGTGGGGGCGCAGCAGCAACGTGTTCCTGCGCAACGGCGCCCGGCTCTACCTCGATGTGGGCAGCCACCCCGAGTACGCCACGCCGGAGTGCGACAACCTGATCGACCTGGTCGTGCACGACAAGGCGGGCGAGCGGATCCTGGAGGGCCTGCTCGTCGACGCCGACCGGCGGCTGCGCGAAGAGGGCATCGCCGGGGACATCTACCTGTTCAAGAACAACACCGACTCGGCCGGGAACTCCTACGGCTGTCACGAGAACTACCTGGTCGGCCGGCACGGGGAGTTCGGCAGGCTGGCCGACATCCTGATCCCGTTCCTGGTGACGCGCCAGATCATCTGCGGGGCGGGCAAGGTGCTGCAGACCCCGCGGGGCGCGGTGTACTGCGTCAGCCAGCGCGCCGAGCACATCTGGGAGGGCGTGTCGTCCGCGACCACGCGGTCCCGGCCGATCATCAACACCAGGGATGAGCCGCACGCGGACGCGGAGCGGTTCCGGCGGCTGCACGTGATCGTCGGCGACTCGAACATGAGCGAGACCACGATGCTGCTCAAGGTCGGCGCGACCGACCTGGTGCTGCGGATGGTCGAGGCCGGCACGGTCATGCGCGACCTGACGCTGGAGAACCCGATCCGGGCCATCCGCGACGTGAGCCACGACATGACCGGCCGGCGCAAGGTGCGGCTGGCCAACGGGCGCGAGGTGAGCGCGCTCGACATCCAGCAGGAGTACCTGGCCAAGGCCAGGGACTTCGCCGATCGCAAGGGCCCGGACCCGGTCACCGAGCGGGTGCTCAACCTGTGGGAGCTGACCCTGCGCGCGGTCCAGAGCGGCGACCTCGGCCTGGTGGCCAGGGAGATCGACTGGGTCACCAAGTACCAGCTGATCGAGCGGTACCGGGCCAAGCACGATCTGCCGCTCTCCTCGCCGCGGGTGGCGCAGCTCGACCTCGCCTACCACGACGTGCACCGCGGCCGGGGCCTGTACTACCTGCTGCAGCGCCGGGGCGCGGTGGAGCGCGCGTGCCGCGATCTCGACATCTTCCAGGCCAAGTCGGTGCCGCCGCAGACGACCCGGGCCCGGCTGCGCGGCGAGTTCATCAAGCGCGCCCAGGAGCGGCGGCGCGACTTCACCGTCGACTGGGTGCACCTCAAGCTCAACGACCAGGCCCAGCGCACCGTGCTGTGCAAGGACCCGTTCCGCTCCGTCGACGACCGCGTGGAGAAGCTCATCGCCGGCATGTGAGGTCGTCGTTCATTACGCTCCGTCTCGGCCGGATCTGGCCACCCGGACGGGCGAACGGAAGCGGGGGAAACGGCTGACGCGGCGGCGGCGCCCGAACCGGACAATCACCGTGTGCTCACGAAACGTGTGCGGCTGACTACTTTCCGTTGTTAGCATCCCGGGACGGGGTCTTCTCATCCGACAGGCGGGGGTCATTCGGTGCCGGAATCACGCCGCGCAAGCGGCTTTACCTGGGATGTTGTTGTTATTGGCGGCTGCGGCCGGGTCGGGCTGCCGATGGCGGCCGCGCTGGCCAGCCGCGGGCAGCGGGTCGCTATCTATGATGTCAGCGAGCCGGCCGTGGCCGCGGTCAGCTCGGCGCGCATGCCGTTCTCCGAGCCCGGAGCGGACAAGCTGCTGGAACGAGTGATCGCGACCGGGCGGCTGGTCGCTTCGGCCGACCCGAGGATCGTGAGCGCGGCCGAGCACGTGGTGGTCGCGGTCCCGGCGGACGACTACACGTGGGAGTCCTACGGGCCGAACGCCATGTGCCGGGCCCTGGACGACTGCGCCGGATACCTGCGCGACGGACAGATCCTCATCGTCCGCAGCAGCGTCAGCCCGGGCAGCACCGCCCAGCTCGAGAAGATGGTGGCCGAGCGCGGGCTGGACGTGGACGTCGCCTACTGCCCGGAACGGGCGGCCGAGGGTCGCGCCCTGACCGACCTGGGCGGGGTCCCGCAGATCGTGTCCAGCCGGAGCTCGCGCGGCCTGGAGCGGGCCGGGCGCCTGCTGGCGCGGCTGAACCCGTCCCTGGTGCCGATGGCGCCGGAAGAGGCCGAGCTGGCCAAGCTGTTCGCCAACGCGTGGCGCTACATCAGCTTCGCCGCGGCCAACCAGCTGTACATGATGGCCAGCGACCGCGGGCTCGACTTCGAGCGCATCCGCCGCGGCCTGGTGCTCGACTACCCGCGGGCGGCGGCGCTGCCGCCGGCCGGCCTCGCGGCCGGGCCCTGGCTGCTCAAGGACATGATGCGCCTGGCGACCGCGTGCAAGACCTTCACGCTCGGGCAGGCCGCGGTCGGCGTCAACGAGGGACTGCCCGGGTACCTGGTCGGCCACCTCGAGCAGCGCTACGACCTGCGCTCGCTGACCGTCGGGATCCTGGGCATGACGTTCAAGGGCGGGACCGACGACATCCGGTGCAGCCTGGCCTACCGGCTCCGGCAGATGCTGGCCGACCGGGCCGCCGCGGTGGTCTGCACCGATCCGCTGGCCAGCGCCGATCCGGCGCTGCTGCCGCTGGACGAGGTCATGGCCCGGGCCGACCTTCTGGTCATCGGCGCGCCGCACGCCCAGTACCGCGATCTGGTGACACGCAAGCCCGTCGCGGACATCTGGAACCTGCTCGGCCGCGGGGTGCTGGCCTGAACGCCCGGATTGCCAGCCTCGGGGTGCGCACCAGTTACGCCGGGTAGGCTGGCTGCGCTTCATTCATGATCCCGACAATGAGGATTGGCATGCGACGCATCGGCGCTGCACTCTTGGTTCCATTGGCCGCAGTGGTTGTCCTGGCCGGCTGTGGCTCATCTTCGGCGGCTCCAGCGAGCCCGAACGAGTCGGTCACCGCGACCGGCGGGTTCGGCAAGGCGCCGGCCGTCAAGATCCCGGCCACGAAGGCCGGGGGCAATCTGTTCGTGAAGACCGAGGTCCAGGGCAAGGGCCAGAAGCTGGCGAAGAGCGAGGCGTTCCTCAGCAACTACACGGTCTACGTCTGGAGTGGCAAGACCCACAAGCTCGTGCTCAGCACGTACACCCAGACGCCGCAGGTGCTGTCCGGCACGCTGCTCCCCGGGCTGGCGACCGCGCTGACGGGCAAGAAGATGGGCAGCCGGGTGCTGGCCGTGCTGCCGCCGAAGTACGGCTACGGCTCGACGGGCAACACGCAGGTCGGGGTCACCGGAACCGACACGCTGGTGTTCGTGGTTGACATGATCAAGACCTACTCGGCCACCGCCTCGGCCTCGGGCAGCCAGCTGTCCAGCGGCGGCGGCACGCTGCCCACGGTGACCGCGACGCCGGGCAAGGCCCCGACGGTCAAGGTGCCGACCTCCGCGCCGCCGAGCAGCCTCGTGGTCAAGACGCTGATCAAGGGCTCCGGTCCGCTGGTGTCCAAGCACCAGTACGTCGTCACCCAGTACGTGGCGCTCAACTGGCGCACCCGGGCGGTGTTCGACTCGTCATGGTCGCGCGGGGCCCCGCTGGGCTTCGAGATCGACGCCAGCCCGGCCCAGATCATCCCGGGCTGGGACACGGGCCTGGTCGGCGTGCCGGTGGGCAGCCGGGTGATGCTCGTGGTCCCGCCGAAGGACGGCTACGGGTCGGCCGGCCAGTCGCAGGCCGGGATCAAGGGCACCGACACCCTGGTGTTCGTGGTGGACGTCATCGACGCGGTCAACGGCTCGTCATCGAGCTGACGCCGGGCGCTCGCTGAGCCCGTCGATCACGAGGCTGAGGCCGATCCCGAGCAGCCACACGTCCTTGGCCAGGACGGTGCCCTGCTCGGTCGGCCGGATGCCGTCCTCGCGACGCGTGCCCTCGGTGCGCGCGTACAGGCCGAGCAGGGCGGACGCGTAGGCGGCCAGGCCCGCCCCGGCCAGCGAGGCCGGCACCACCGGCAGCAGCACGGCGGCGCCGAGCGCGATCTCGGTCACCGACAGCAGCCGGGCGAAGTCCTTCGCCTTCATGTTGGCCAGGAACGGGTAGGTGCCCGTGGCCATGCCGTGCAATGCCGCGGCCGTCTGCTCGTCGGCGTTCCACTTGCTCAGCCCCGCGTTGAGTGTGAACGCGCCGGCGGCCAGCCGGCCCGGCAGCCGCCTGGCCTTCGCAGAGAAGCTCATCTGCCCCCGCCTTCCGCTCCATCGGCGCAGAAGCCGAGGAGCCGAGAAGAAGTATGGATCCCCTCAGGTCATTGTCTCGCGCTCCCGGCCAGCGCCGCCGCGTGCCTCCCGGCCGCCGCGGCGGCCAGGAAGTAGGCCGGGTCCTCATCCAGCCCGCGGCCCATGGTGGACAGCGGCACCGGGCAGGCCCGCAGCGCCTCGGCCAGCCCGGCCACGCTGACCCGGACCAGGGTGTGCCGGGCCGCGAGCGGCCGCGCCTGGGCGTCGATCCGCGCGCCGAACTCGCCGGGCAGGTCGGGCAGCACCACGTCGGCCCGGGCCAGCGCCACCCGGCCGTAGCTGGTCAGGCTGTGGTGCGAAACCCCTCGGTGGCGCTCCCGCGGGTCGGCTTCGCTGATCCGCAGCGAGGCGACCGGCCGGCCGCCGAGCACGGCCACCGCGTTGACCGCCTCGCCCGCGGCCACCCCGGAAAAGCCCCAGCGGGTGCCGGTGCCCAGGTTGCCCGGGCCCTGCGCCACCACGGCCAGGTCGGCTCCGAGCACGTGCCGCGCGGCGAGCAGCCCGGTGTGCACGGTGACGGCCTCCAGGTCCCCGCCGAACGCCTGGCCGACGGTCACCGTCCCGGCCAGCCAGCCCGCTTCCCGCAGCCCGGCGACGGTGCGGGAGAACCAGCCGGGCAGCGCGCCCCCGTCGAGCATCACGTAGGCCGCCCGCAGCGGCCCGCGGTCGGCGCGCGCCGCGGCCAGCACGGCGGGCAGGGCCGAGTGCAGGTCGGCGATCACCGCTGGCATGCCGCCCAGGTCGTCGGCGTCGCGCAGCACCGCGTGGTGCGGCGAGCCCTGCTCGTCCGCGCCGAGCACGGTCGCCTGCAGCGGCGTGTACCGTGCCTTGATCAGGTGCCCGGGCCCGCCGGGGTCCGGGGGCAGCCGACCGGGCAGCGCGACCACCAGTGCGTACCCGCCGGTGCCGAGGCCCAGGTCGAGCGCGCCGGTATTGAGCAGGACCAGGTCGCCGGGCTCCGGCCGGCCGGTCAGCTGCGGATAGGCCAGCGCCCTGACCGGCTGGCCCGCGACGGTCACCTCGACCTCGACCGCGCCGGGCCACTCCCGCCGCAGGCGGGTCACCACGCCCGAGCGCCATCTGATCATCCCGGTCACCCCGGAAGCGTAACGTTCAGGACGCTTGAAACAGCCTCAGAACCGCCATCGGACGCCGCGGCAAGGTAGCGTCGGATCCGGGGGAAAGGCCTGGCGGGGAAGCATATCGAGCGGGCGGGCAGGAAAGATTGGGCGGGCGGGGAAGGGAGGGCGGGGCGCAAATGTCACGGCGGAAGACCGAGCGGCTGCTCAGCCTGGTGGTCTGCCTGCTCTCGGCCGGAAAATACCTCACCGCGGCCCAGATCAGGGCGGCCGTGCCGGGCTACCCGGAGTCCTTCGACGCGTTCAAGCGCATGTTCGAGCGGGACAAGGATGAGCTGCGTGAGCTCGGGATCCCGCTGGAGACCGGGGTGAGCGCCACCGCCAACGAGGAGCCCGGGTACCGGATCCCGCGCCAGGCCTACGTGCTTCCTGAGGTGAGGCTGGAGCCGGACGAGGCGGCCGTGCTCGGCCTCGCCGCCCGCGCCTGGCGCCAGGCCGAGCTGGCGGGCGCGGCGGCCGGCGCCCTGCTCAAGCTGCGGGCCGCCGGAATCGAGGCGGAGGAGACCACTCAGCCGGGCATCGAGCCGAGGCTGCAGACCGTGGAGGCGGCGTTCGGGCCGCTCTGGGAGGCGGTGCGGGACCGCCGCCCGGTCTCGTTCGGCTACCGCGGGGCCGGCCGTAGCTCGACGCAGCAACGCCGGCTCGAGCCCTGGGGGGTGGTGAACCGGCACGGCCGCTGGTACGTGGCCGGCCTGGACCGCGACCGCGGCGAGACCCGGGTCTTCCGGCTCAGCCGCATCGACGGGCCGGTCACGTTCGGCGGGCCGGCGGGCACGGTCACGGTCCCCGAGGACACCGACGTCCGTGAGCTGGTCCGCACCTGGGACACCGAGCCGCAGGCCCAGCGCACCGCGGTGCTGCAGGTCCGCAGCGGGGCGGGATACGGCCTGCGGCGGTCGGCCAGCGCCGTCCGGCCCGACCCGGACCGGCCCGGCTGGGACCTGGTCGAGGTGCCGTTCTCCGACGTCGGCTGGCAGAGCGAGCACCTGGCCTGGTTCGGCGCCGACGTGGTCGTCACCGAGCCGGCCGACCTGCGCGAGGCGGTCATCGGCCGGCTCAAGGGAGTACTGGCGTGAGCGAAGCGGAGAACACGGCATGAATTCTGCGGCGGCGCCGCGGGTGACTCCGGCCACGGACCGGCTGCAACGACTGCTGGCGCTGGTCCCGTACGTGGTCAGCCGGAAGGTGGTCGGGCTGGCCGACACCGCGGCCGCGTTCGGCGTGAGCGAGCGCGAGCTGGTCGACGACCTCAACATGCTCTGGTGCGTCGAGCTGCGCTCGCCCGACCCGTACTGCCCGATCGACCTGTCCTACGAGGGCGGGGAAATCGTGGTCAGCGAAGCCGAGTCCATCGACCGCCCGCTGCGGCTCGGCGTGGACGAGGCCAGCGCGCTGCTCATCGCGCTGCGCATGCTGGCCGAGGTGCCGGGCCTGGAGGACCGCTCGGCCCTAAGCCGGACGATCGCCAAGCTGGAGGCGGCCGCCGGGGCGGCTGGCGCGGTGAGCGCCCAGGTCACGGTGCAACTCGACGATCGCGGGGCCAGGAACGCGGCCCTGGTGCGCGATGCCCTGGAACGGGGCCGACGGCTGCACTTGTCGTACTACGTCCCGGGACGCGACGAGGCCACCGAGCGCGACGTCGACCCCATGCGGCTGCTGGTCGTGGAGGGCCGGACCTATCTGGAGGGCTGGTGCCTGCGCGCCGAGGCGGTCCGGCTATTTCGCATGGACCGGGTGCTCAGCCTGGCCGTGCTCGACGAGCCCGCGTCGGTCCCGTCCCAGGCACAGCAGCGGGACGTGGACCAGAGCCTGTTCCGGCCCTCGCCCGACGACGTCCGGGTGGAGCTGGAGCTTTCGGTGGGCGGTCGCTGGGTGGCCGAGTACTACCCCTGCGAGCAGGTCGACGACCTCGGCGACGGCAGGCTGCGGGTGCGGCTGCGCACCCCGGACACCCGGTGGGTCCGGCGGCTCGCCCTGCGGCTCGGCGAGGACGGCCGGGTGATCTCGCCGGCCGGCCTGGCCGCCGATATCCGTGACGACGCCGCCGCGGCTCTGGCCCAGTACGCCTGAGGGAGGGCTATCGCCCGGGGGCGTGACGTGTAGACTTTCGGCTGAAAGCGACCCTAGGCGCGGGGACGCGCTACCCGTTGAGTGGGGACTGAGATGCTTGGTGACCTGTTCGACAGTCCGTGGAAGATCCTGATCATCGCGGTCGTCCTTATCATCCTGTTCGGCGGCAAGAAGATGCCTGACGCTGCGCGCTCGCTCGGCCGGTCGATGCGGATTCTCAAGGCCGAGGTGCAGGACCTGCACAAGGACCACGACGACGAGGACGAGCCTTCGGCCAAGCAGGCCCAGCCGGCCCAGGCCCTCGCCGCTCCGCAGGTGCAGCAGGACCAGATCGACCAGCTGCAGCAGCAGATCCGCGACCTCCAGGAGCAGGGCCAGGCGGTCACGGTCAACGGCACGGCGGCCACGGAAGCCCCGCGCACCCAGCAGCCCGGCTGAGCCCGGCCCCTACCCTTCGTAGCCCACGATGCCCAAGCTGGCAGACACCATCACGGGCGCGCGCCTGTTCGGCTCGCGCATCGCGGCATCGCAGCGGCATTCGAACCCCGACGGCCGGATGCCGCTCATGGACCACCTCCGTGAGCTGCGCAACCGGCTGATGAAGGCCGTGCTGGCGGTGGCCGTCGGCATGGGCATCGGGTTCATCCCGCAGGTCTACAACCGCATCTGGGCGTTCGTTTATCATCCGTTCAAAGTGGCCGCGGGTCCCGGCAAACACCTCATCGTGATCGGCGTGTTCGACGGGTTCATGCTCCGCGTGCAGGTCGCGTTCTTCTTCGGGCTGATCATCACCAGCCCGTTCTGGCTGTACCAGATCTGGGCCTTCATCGCCCCCGGGCTCTACCGCCGCGAGAAGAAGTGGGCCTACGCGTTCGTCGGGGTCGCCGCCCCGCTGTTCGCGGCCGGGGCCGCGCTGGCTTACCTGGTGATGAGCCGCGGCCTGCACTACCTGCTGGCCCTGGTGCCGCACGGCGTGTCGGTGCTGGCGACCGTCACCAACTACCTGAGCTACTTCGAGGCCATGATCCTGGGCTTCGGGCTGGCGTTCGAGCTGCCGCTGGCCCTGGTCCTGCTGAACGTGGTCGGCATCATGACCCACGAGCGGATCCGCAAGTGGCGGCGGATCATGATCTTCCTCGTGTTCGTGTTCGCCGGCATCGCCTCGCCGAGCCCGGACCCGCTGACCATGCTGCTGCTGGCGGTGCCGTGCATCGTGCTGATCGAGGCGGCCGAGCTGGTCATCTGGGCGAACGACCGGCGCCGGGCCAACCGGCCGTCGATCTACGAGGGGATCGGCGACGATGACCTGTCGCCGCTCGACCTCGACCTGACGTCCGGTGACGGTGCCGGTAACGGACGATCACCCGGCACGGACGCTTGACCGAGGACGAGCCGGAACTCGCCGCCTTCCAGGCGCTCTATGACTTCGGCTTCGATAACTTCCAGCTAGATGCGTGCCGGGCGCTGGCCGGAGGGCACGGGGTGCTGCTGGCCGCGCCGACCGGATCGGGCAAGACCGTGGTCGGCGAGTTCGCCGTGCACCTGGCCCTGGCCGCCGGGCGCAAGTGCTTCTACACGACCCCGATCAAGGCGCTGTCCAACCAGAAGTACGCCGACCTGGTCCGGCGGTACTCGCCCGCCACGGTGGGCCTGCTCACCGGGGACAACAGCATCAACGGCGAGGCCCCGGTGGTCGTGATGACCACCGAGGTGCTGCGAAACATGCTGTACGCCGGGTCGCCGACGCTGGCCGGGCTCGGCTATGTGGTTCTCGACGAGGTGCATTACCTGGCCGACGTGTTCCGCGGCGCGGTCTGGGAAGAGGTGATCATCCACCTGCCCGAGTCGGTGCGGCTGGTTGCGCTCTCGGCCACGGTCAGCAACGCCGAGGAATTCGGCGACTGGCTCTCCCAGGTCCGCGGCGGCACCACGGTCATTGTGGACGAGCACCGGCCGGTGCCGCTGTTTCAGCACATGCTCGTCGGCTCGCGGCTGTATGACCTGTTCACCGGGCCCGACGCGGCCCGGGCCACCGGGGCCTCCGGCTCGGGCGGCCCGCCCAGGGTCAACCCGGAGCTGCGGCGGATGGCCCAGCGCGACCAGTTCGCCGAGCGCCGGGGGCCGGGGCGGCCCGCCCGCGGCGCGCGCCGCCCGGCCAGGTTCCGCGGGCCCAGCCGGCCGGAGGTGATCGAGCGGCTCGACGCGGCCGGCCTGCTCCCGGCGATCACGTTCATCTTCAGCCGGGCCGGGTGCGACGCGGCGGTGCTGCAGTGCCTCAACGCGGGGTTGCGGCTGACCACGCAGCAGGAGGCCACCGAGATCACCGCGCTGGTGCGGCAGCGGACGGCCGACATTCCCGACGAGGACCTGCCGGTCCTCGGCTACCCGGACTGGCTGGCCGGCCTGCAGCGCGGGATCGCCGCCCACCACGCGGGGATGTTGCCGACATTCAAGGAGGTGGTCGAGGAGCTGTTCGCGGCCGGGCTGATCCGGGCCGTGTTCGCCACCGAGACCCTCGCGCTGGGCATCAACATGCCGGCCAGGACGGTCGTCATCGAGCGGCTGGACAAGTGGAACGGCGAGAACCACGCGGACCTGACGCCGGGCGAGTACACCCAGCTGACCGGGCGCGCCGGGCGCCGGGGCATCGATGTCGAGGGGCACGCGGTCGTGCTCTGGCACCCGGGGGTGGACCCGGTCGCGGTGGGCGGCCTGGCGGGCACCCGGACGTACCCGCTCACCTCAAGCTTCCGGCCGTCCTACAACATGGCGGTCAACCTGGTCGGGCAGGTCGGCCGGCGCCGCGCCGAGGCGCTGCTCGAGTCGTCGTTCGCCCAGTTCCAGGCCGACCGGGCGGTGCTCGGCCTGTCCCGCCAGGTGCGCCGGATCCGGGAGTCCATCGAGCAGCTCGACGGCTCCTGCGACCGGGGCGACTTCGCCGAGTACCAGTCGCTGCGCCGCGAGCTGTCGCAGCACGAGGGCGACCAGTCCCGCCGACGGTCGGCGGCGCGTCAAGCCGAGGCGGTGGCCTCGCTCGAGCAGTTGCGCCGCGGCGACATCGTCCAGGTGCCCGGCGGCCGCCGGGCCGGGATCGC
>Ga0307474_10000500_pt1 | contig 28021 bp, 25 predicted proteins | sample atmos_gasesECM1C_2_FD_203312 | JGI IMG/M metagenome (GOLD analysis project Ga0307474, IMG submission 203312) | Hardwood forest soil microbial communities from Morgan-Monroe State Forest, Indiana, United States - atmos_gasesECM1C_05 | ecosystem: Environmental > Terrestrial > Soil > Temperate... | reverse complement strand
CGTCTCGCGATCCTCAATCCCAATGTGTACGTGCAATCCGAAAATCAGATTGGCCCGCGCCACCAACTGCATGTCCTCCACAATATTCTTGTAGCGCTCATCCGGATGAATCTCCTGCGTGCGCCAATCGGAAAAGGGATGCGTCGCCACCGACGCCAACCGCAACCCGCTCTCATTGGCCAGCCGGATAATATCGCGCCGTAGCATCTTTACTTCTGCCTTGGCTTCCTTGATTGTCTTGCAAACCCCGGTCCCCACCTCCACCACCGACTGGTGCATCTCAGCCTTCACCCGCTCCTGCAGGATCAGCCGGCCTCTCTCAAGAATCTCCGCCTGAATATGCGACCGCAGATCCCGCGTCTCCGGATCCACCGTCTGATATTCCTCTTCAATCCCGATGCTGAAAGTAGGTTTCATTACACTACGCAGATACTCTTGTCATTCCGACTCTCTTGTCATTCCGAGCGAAGCGAGGAACCCTGTTTTCGCCGGAAGTGTCCCGATGACCAGCCCCATCCTTGCCCACGGGCAGGAAATCAAGCCTACACAGTATAACAACGCGAGGAAGGAAACTGTCCGACGAATCGAAACTCAGGTGGTAGGTAGCTTAGCCGACTTACCGCGAAATCTTGGTGATGTCCCTGTCCCGGGGCATTCTAGCGAAGCCTTCCGTCCAGTGGTCTTTGCCGAGCTCGTAGGGCACAACCAGAAAGCCTTCCGGATATTCCACGAATCCGGGCTGGTTCTTGAGACGTTCAATGGCATCCCTAGCATTTGCTTCGGTGCGATAGACTCCAATCAACAGCTCGGTATCCTCGCCACCTGCCCACTCACGTATGTACCAAAGCAAATGAACGTCATCCATCGAGACTTGCCTCCAAAATCGCAGCGTCGACGAGCCCTACTTCGCCGCCTTCCCCCGCTTCCGCTCGGCCACCCACTTCGGCTCACCTTTGCGCGCCTCTTTCGGAGGAGTACCCGCCAGAAAACTAGCCCAGCGCAACTCCCGCGCAGGATCCTCTCCGGTCTGCGCCATCTTCACCGCCATCTCTGCCACCGCATTCACGATCCAATCAAAATTTTCCTGACCAACCGAAGTAATCTCCGCGTCCGGCGCCGGATTCAGAAAATCAATCGCATACGGCACTCCGCCTTCCACCGCAAACTCAACGGTATTCAGGTCATAGCCGAGCACTTTGCACAAAGTCAGCGCATCTTTTTCAATCCGAGCCCGCAAAGTCTCCGACGAAGGCGGCGGATTGCCCTTCACATACCGCTCATGATGCGGCAGTCGCGGATCGTATTTCATGATGTGAACTTTTTCCTGCCCCACCACATAACAACGGTAATACTCCTCAAACACCACGCCGTGTTGCAGCGTCATGCACAAATCGCCAGTCTGGTTGTAGTGCTGGAAAAACTCCTCCGGCGAATGCACGTGATAAACATGCTTCCACCCGCCCCCGGAATAAGGCTTCAGAAAAGCGGGGAAGCCGACGTAGTCAAACAGCTCCTGCCAGTTCAGAGGGAAAATCAGATTACGCATCGACCGGTCAGTCGTGCCCTCTGGATGCTTGTTGTGCGGCAGAATGACGGTCGGCGGAATCGCCACGCCCAGCTTGTGCGCCAGCGCATAATTGAAGAACTTGTCATCCGCCGTCCACCAGAAGGGATTGTTCACCACGATCGTCCCATGCAAAGCCGCATTCTTCAGATAAGCGCGGTAGAAGGGAATATCCTGCGAAATGCGGTCGATGATCACGGCATATTTATTGGGCTCATCCATCCGAATTCCGCCCACCTGCACAAACTCGGCCGCCACGTTGTCTACCTTCATCGAATTGATCTTCTCGACCAGCGCCGGCGGAAACGTATTCTCCATCCCAAACAAAATCCCGATCTTCTTCACAAATTCATCTCCCAAATAAAAATGTGTATTCTCAGCATTGTTCTGAGATTTGTCATCCTGAGCGAAGTGATTGTTTCGCGAAGCGAAGCAATCACGCAGAAAGGACCCCTGCAAGCCCGGCCCTCTGAACCCCCGTTGCAAGGCGTTCTCACCGAACACCAGCCACTGATCACCGGCCACTGTCCTTAAAAATACTTGTCCGCCATCCTCAGCCAAAGCGGCCAGTCGTGCTTTGAATTGTCGCCAAAAATATCAAGCCAGTTCGGAACCGCCTTGCCGTTCAAAATTGCCGACATCTTCACATTCTGGTCCAGGCACATATCCCAATCCGCCGATCCCAGCACGATCTTCATTTGTCGGTACTGGCTCAGGAACCAATCGTCATTCTGATTCGGCAGATAATCGGGCGGGCAATTAAAGTAACAGTCATCGTCGTAATATCCATCCAGGAACTGGTGGATATCAAACGCCCCGCTCATGCTCACGCAATGTGTGACCACGTCCGGATGCTTCATCGCGAAATTCAGCGCGTGATACGCCCCAAAGCTGCAGCCGGTCACTGCCAACTTCGGCGTTTGATTTTTCCAGCGGATAAACGGCACCACCTCATGCAGAATGTAGCGTTCATACTGCAAGTGCCGCAGCACGCGCACCTTCGGATGCACGCCCTTGTTGTACCAACTTTCCAAATCGACCGCGTCAGGACAAAAAACCTGCAACTCGCCGCGCTCGATCTTGGGTGCAAGGACGTCGATCATCCCGCGATCTTCGTACTCGAAAAACCGGCCCATGGACGTCGGAAACACCAGCAGCGGCGTTCCCCCATGGCCATAGACCAGCGCCTCCATCTCCCGGTGCAGTTCCTGGCTGTATGCCTTGTGATATTCGCGATTCATTCTTGGGTCAGTCCAAGTAGCCGGAATATCTTACCTGAACCGATGGAAATTCGCGTGAAAGTGAGATTTGAATCGGGGACGCTGGAACGAGCCCTAAGTGACGCGTCCGATGCAGGCAGGTGATTGCGGATTCACTCCGCTGCCTGCCCGGTTTCCGGCCTAAGTCGCACCGACGAAGAACGCAGAAAGAACGCGGAAGAAGCGGCAAGCAGCGACGGCACAGCGATCACGTAGAGAATCCCTTGCGTGCCCCAGTGCAAGGACAAGAGCAGCCCGCCAATCAATGGTCCGACAATCTGGCCAATGCGTCCGATTCCAAGAGCCCAGCCAATTCCGCTGGATCGCATTGCCGTCGGATAGTTCGTGGCTGCAATCGCGTTCGCGGTGTTTTGCGCGCCGAAGGTAAAGAAGCCGGCCAGGAACGTCGCCGCCGCCAACAGCGATGAGTTTGCTGAAATGCCAATCGCCGCAATAAAACATCCGCTGAAGATGTAGGCGATGGCGAGCACGAAGTAAGGATTAAACCTGTCGCATAACGGCGCAAGGGCGAGTCCGCCCACGATTCCGCCGAAGTGCAAAAGCGACGCCACTACTATGGCCTGATGCTGAGCAATGCCGGTCTTGTGGAGAATCGTGGGCAGCCAGCTGTTTAAGAAAAACAATTCGAGCAACGTCATAAAGAACATGATCCACAGCGGGATGGTTACGCGGCTCCGGCCTTCCCGAAAGAGCAACGCCACCGGGAAGCCTTTCTTCTTTGCCACGCATGTGAAACCGACATCGGCGGGAAGGCTCAAGCGCGGGTTTAGCCGGGCCAGCGTAGCTCTGATCTGAACGTCTTGACCGCCGCGCTGGGCAAGGCCTTGCAGAGATTCGGGCAGGCTCCACCACAAGAGCGGCGCCAGCAAAACCGGCAGCACGCCTCCGAGAATGAAAACCGCGCGCCAGGAGTGCCCCTCTAAGAGGTGCGCGGTAATTGGCCCCCCGAACCCTGACCCGATCGAAAAGCCGAACCAGGCCAAAAGCACGAGAGTCACTTTGAATTTCTTCGGCATGAAGTCCGCAGTAAGCGCGAGGGCATTCGGAACTACACCGCCAAGCCCAAGTCCCGTGGCAAAGCGCATCGCCAGAACTTCGTGCGCAGTATTCGCGAACGATGTCAGAAAACTGAATGCTGCGAAAAGAAGAACGCATCCAATAATCACCGGTTTTCGACCGAATCGGTCCGCGATCGGTGCAAACATCAAAGTGCCGAGGATCGCTCCTAATCCGCCAGCGGCGAAAACCAGCCCCATCGCCGCGGGCGCTATCTTTAGTGCGGCGCTCAAACTCGGCGCTACATACCCGATTGCCTGCGTGTCCAGCCCGTCAACGAACATTGCGGCGGCGCACAGAATGAGTACCCAAATCTGAAAGCGGGTAAGCGGTTGTTCCTCGATCAACTCCGCAACATTCACCGCCGTTCTGACGGGTAGGCTACTCCCTAACGACATTCTGCTACTCCTCGCCGGTGTATGATGAACTCGTTCAGAATTGTAACGTACGCCGCTGAGAATGAGTCATCTGGCCGCAATGCTTCTTTCTCCAGGATGGAGTCCTCACCCGAGCATAGCGTCCGCCACGCGGAGCGAGTATCAACCCCTTCACTGGCTAACAATGTCACCCAACTGCAACGCAGCAGCGGAAAGATTGTCGTCTTCGGCACGTCAGACAAACCTCGCTTCGCCATCTGGATAGCTCGATAAATCGAATAACATGTACATGTTCATAATTAGAGTCCGTTTAGTGATCAAGATGTGTCCGGCGGGAGTGTTCCATACCACTCAGCGTGATCAAGCCGCACACCAAGCTCCAGCGGGGCGAGCTCCAAAGCCACCTGTTTTTGATTTTGCAGCGCTCCCCGATCCTCCTCAAAATGATATCGTGAGACGATATGAAGTGGAGGTTCTCCAAGCTGGCTTTGGCTAAATTGTCGCTTCCCAAGTTGGTTCCGCGCTCCGCGCCTATCATTCTGCTGATTCTTACGCTGGCTGCTGTCACCGGATTCGCCGCCGTAAGCCACCTGGTTGTTCGCTACAACGCAAACCAACAGGCGCGCGGCCGCAAGCTGTATGCGCATGGTCGCGCTGCAGCCGACCTGGGCCACTACGATGAGGCAATCGCCGCCTTCCGCGCCGCGCTTACCTGCGATCGTAGCAACTCGCAATATCAACTCAGTCTGGCTCGTGCTTTACGCGACAGCAACAACCCGGACCGCCTCGACGAGGCTGAATCTTACCTCATTGCGCTCTGGCAACGCGCTCCGCAGGACGCGGCTATAAATCTCGCCCTGGCACGCGTCGCTGCCCACCGCGGCTCCATCGAAGATGCTACGCGTTACTATCACAATGCCATGTATGGAGTCTGGGCCTCCGAAGCCGATGCCAACCGCAACAAGGCGCGCGTCGAGCTGATCCAGTTCCTGCTCAAAAAAGCTGCTGTCGCCAATGCCGAGTCAGAACTCATGGCTCTCGCCGCGACCTCGCCGAACGATCCTGCCGCACATTTCCAGGCTGCGGAATTATTCGTTCAGGCTCAGGACTATGACGGCGCCCTCCGCGAATACCAGGACGTTCTCCATAGCGATCCTGCGAATGCGGCAGCGTTGGCTGGCGCGGGCGAGGCCGCCTACCATGCTGGAAATTACGCCGCCGCTCAGAACTATCTGCAGCAGGCGCTCAACAGCAATCCGCCAGATCCCAATCTTCGCCCGCTTCTTCTCACCACTGAGCTGGTTCTGCGGAGTAATCCGTTCCGCAGCCACATCTCCGACGCGGAGCGCAACCGCCGGATTGGTGACGCCTTCACTCAAGCCGGAAGGCGCCTCGCTGAATGCGCGCAGCAAAAGGGCGTCGATCTGGATGCTCCTGGAGCCGCTCCCGCGTCTCCGTTGGTCGACTTGCAATCTCGCTGGATGGCCGCCAAACCAACCCTGGCGCACCTCCGCTCGCCCGCTGAAACCGCTCTTCCCGACGAAATTATGGACGTCGTCTTTCAGATTGAACAGCAGACCGCAATTTTCTGTGGCCAGCCTCAAGGCCTCGATCTGGCGCTCCTGCTGAGCTCTCAAAAACGCGAGGCCGCGATGCAATGAGCGAATCTGGCGCCGTCAAGCCTAATGCCGAGATCTCGCCCGAGCCTGCGCTAGCTCGCGTGCGAATCCCGAGCCGCTTATTCTCCACTCTCGAAGGCGTCTTCAACGAAGAAGTATTCTTTCTGATCCTCTCGATCTTTATCGGAATCTTCTCGGGCCTCGCCGTTGTCTGTTTTCGCCTGGCGATTGACTGGACGCACCTCGCCCTTCTCGGTCCGCTGCCCCAAACCCATAACTGGCGCCTGTTCGCGGTGCCTTCGCTGGCAGGCCTCGCCGTAGCCATCCTGGTGCTGCACATTTTTCCGAATATCCGCGGCAGCGGCGTCAACCAGACCAAGGCCGCGCTCTACATCTTCAACGGCTACATCCCGTTTCGCACGGCGGTCGGGAAATTTATTTGCTCGGCACTTGCGATCGGCTCCGGACAATCTCTAGGACCGGAAGATCCTTCGCTCCAGATCGGTGCCAGCATCGCGTCGGCCCTCGGACGCCAGCTTGAAATCTCCCGCGAAAAACTCCGCCTCATGGCCCCCGTCGGTGCTGCCGCGGGACTGGCCGCCGCTTTTAACGCTCCCATCTCCGCGGTGCTCTTTGTTATTGAAGAAGTCATTGGCCGCTGGAGCGCCGGCATCCTCGGCTCTGTCGTTCTATCGGCGGTTTCCAGTGTCGTGATTGTGCGCTGGTTTCTTGGCAGCGAGCCGCTTTTTCGTATTCCTCTCACAACGTTCAAACGCCCCACCGAACTGCTCGCCTACGTAGTGCTCGGTATCGTCGGGGGTCTTGCCTCAGTGGTATTTGCCAAATCGATTGGCTATCTGCGTCCCCGCTTGAGAAGTCTGCCGCGCTGGACCCAATACTTTCAGCCCGCCTTCGCCGGACTCCTGATCGGCCTCATCGCTTTTCTCGGTGCTCCGCAAATTATGGGCGCGGGCTACGATTCGATGGACCAGGCCATGCACGGCCAATATGCGTGGAAGATGCTGGCCATTCTCGCGGTCCTCAAGATGGTTGCTACTACGGTCTCCTTCGTAAGCGGCACTCCCGGTGGGATGTTCGCTCCCACGCTCTTCGTCGGAGCTATGCTGGGAGGCGCGGTCGGCGATCTCGAGCGCCACTTCTTTCCTCATCTCACAGCCTCGACGGGAACCTATGTGTTGGTCGGAATGGGCGTTCTATTCGCCGGATTTCTCCGCGTTCCCATGACTTCTGTTTTCATGGTTCTCGAAGTCAGCGGCAATTACGAAATCGTAGTCCCAGTGATCGTCGCCAACACTTGTTCTTATCTGGTTTCCCGCGGCTTACAGGCCGTTCCCATCTTCGATCTGCTCACGCGCCAGGACGGCCTGATCCTGCCCTCGCTGGAAGAGGATCGCGAAGAAGCAATTCTTCGTGTCGAAGACGCCATGCTGCCAGTCCCGACTACGATTCTCAGCGCGGAGGAGTACATAGACGCCAACTTTCATCGCATTCAGGACTCTACCGATTCAACTTTTCTGGTGCGCTTGCACCCTAGCGGATGGAACATAATCACTCGAGATCAACTCCAGCGCTTCTTCCAGGAAGGCAAAGGCGATCATAGGCTTGCCTCGGTTCTGCCCGCTCAATCCGTGCCCAGCCTTTACCCGGACCTCCCTCTCGATTCCGCCCTGCGTTACGTCAACACTTACCCACTCGTTCCCATCGTCAACCGTGCTAACTCTCTAAAGCTTGAGGGCGTCGTCTCCCAGCATTCTGTCTTCCAAAAATACGGCACACGCTCTCCCCACAATTAGTTTTTTTCCTTCCCTCGAGTTTCCGCCTATTCGGCGATTCCAGGCTTCCCATATAAAAAAGACCCGCTCCTCACGGAGCGGGTCTTTTTGGGGGAAAACGCTTTCACTACGATCCGTTCGAACACATCGACAGCGAAGTGTTGTCCTGGAAGCTGAACCATCCGTGCAATGACGTACTGGCAGGCGCTCCAAAATATGTCAGAAAAACCAGATCCTGCAGATTGTAGGTGAACCCGTGCAGGGTATAGGGGATGCCGCCGAAGTTGGCGTCACCCTCTTCCGGATCGCCCACTTCAAGAATTCCGCACGGGGTATTGTTTCCGTTGAAGTTGACGGTTAGTGGATCGTCCGCCCACTCGCCTACTTCATGCGACAGTGCGGACACATCCTGCGAGAATGCCCCGGGATGGTCCACATACGTCGCTTCCGCATACGACTGCGGATTGCTGACGCTGCCTTCGGAGCTGTGGTAGCCGCCAATGCAGCAGCTGCCACCCTGCGTCAGGTACACGTCATAGGTCAGGAAGATGGGGAACGTGTTCGGCTGAATTCCCAGGCGGCTCATGATGCCGGGAAGTTGCGCGTCGAACCAGTTGATGTCCACTTCCCCAGCTGTGAATCCGAAGGGCGATCCTGTTTTCCCGTTGGACCGGGTTGGACTCAGCGTCTGTTCCGCCAGCACGGTCGGCGCGAGCAGAATGTGGTAGTTCGGGTTGCTGCTTACCGTGCCCCAGAAGTTAGCGCGCTGGAACGCATCGATATACTGCGTTGTTCCCACATTCGTTCCACCCTGGATATAGGTCGTCGTCGAATCGAAAACCGGGGACGTCACAGTGTTGGTCGTCACCGAGTTTCCGTTCGACAACACGTGCGCTGGATCGAACGTGGTCTTCGACCCGTTGCGGTTCGTAATCACAATCTTCACCGGAATGATGTAGGTGGTGAACGTGGTCGATGTGTTGGTCGAGGGCGCCGTGCCCACCATGTTATAGGCGTAGTTTGTTCCGCCGAAGTTGAACGAACCATTCCAGCTCGGCAGCGATGCCGCAGGCGGCGCGATCTCGGGATGCAGATGCGCAGGAAGGGTAACGAACATCGGCCTTGCCTCCGGCTCAAACTGGTTATCATCCTGGGCAAACGCGCTGCCGGCAGAACCCGCCAGCACAAGGGCAGCAAGTAAGGGGAAGAAAATTCTGTGGTTTCGAATCATTGGACAACGCTCCTTTGAACGGCGTGGCGCAAACAGAATTTGTTTTTGTTGTTTGGGGGGGTCGCCGCCACAATGGCGGTGACTCGCGAACTGTTATGTTTCTTAATACGGAGAATGTTGGAAGTCAACGCCTAGGGAGCCTAAACCCGCTTCTTGTTCTGATTTCGTAAATGCCGCAATCAATTTCGTTTTTTGTAAAATTCCGCCCCACGGAGTGAAGTATGACTTTTAATTGAGCGTGTCCGGCATTCTTATTTCAAGGGTTGCAATCAACTATTCCGCCCGCTCGTCGACTTCGCACCAATAAAAAACCCGCTCCTCGCGGAGCGGGTCGTGGATTAGAAAACTTAAAGCTTATGCTCCGCCTCGGCTGCAGAAGGTCAGGCCGAAAGGATTATTGTGGAACGTCATCTCGCCACTCACAGAAGTGGTAGTCGGCGCGCCAAAATACTCCAGGTAGGTCAGATCCTGCAGGTTGTAGGTGAAGCCGTTGAAGGTGTACGGGAAATCGCCGTAGTTGGCATAGACTTCTTCCGGATCGCCGACTTCAAGAATGCCGCAGGCCACTACGTTTCCGTTGGTGTTTACGACCAGCGGATCGTCGAGCCACTCACCCAACTCGTGCGACAGGGCGCCCACGTCTTGCGAGAAGGCTCCCGGCTTGCCGATGTAGGTGAATTGCGAATAGGCCTGTGGTGCTGCGCTGCTGCCCGTCGAGCTATGATAGCCGCCAATGCAGCATCCGCCGGAGGTCAGGTACACGTTGTAGGTCATGAAGATTGGAATGGTCGTGGGTTGAATCGCATGGAACTTCACGATCAGGGGTTGGATGATGGTGGAGTCGAACCAGTTGATGTCCGCCAGTCCTACCTTCACTCCGAATTCATTCCCAACGCTGCCATCGGCCGGAGGCACGATGAACTTTTGTGCTTTCAGTACGTGGGGCGTTCCCAACAGTACGTGATATCCGGGAGCCTTTGATACCTGGCCCCAGAAATTTCCGCGCTGGAAGGCGTCTTCGTACTGCGTGGTTCCGAGGTCAGTTCCGTCTGGAGCTTTCCAGTCCATGTTCTGGAAGATCGGTGAATCGACGGTGTTCAATACGGCGCTCTTACCGTTGCTCTGCTTGGTAAAGGGGTTGAAAACTGTCGTGGTCGTACCGCTCTGGTACTCCAGCACGATAGGAATAATGTAAACCGGGACATTGGTCGACTTTCCGGTCGAAGGTGTGGTTCCCACCATGTTGTAATTGTAGGTTGTGCCGGTGTGTACGAACGAACCGTTCCACGTGGTCAGCGGAGTTGCGGGCGTTGCTTCATCGGTGAGGTGAGGGGTCAAAACCGCGTACCTTGCATGCGCGGGCATTGTGTCGGCTGCGTCCTGGGCGAAAGCGGTGCCGGCCATGCAGGCCAACACCAGAAGCGCAGCCAGTAGGCTGAGCGAAGAGAATCGTTGCTTCATTATAGGAATCTCCTTGGAGTCTCTAACAGATTCAGAGTTGGAAACATCTTCAGTTTGCTTAGCTGCGACTTCTACGAAAGGCTTGTTGAACTATCCAGCGTGAGGCCGAAGCAGGGGACAACAAGTTCGGATGATTGTCCTCACATTCTCTCTGGCTGTCAACTGTGAAAATTCTTGCATACTGCCGTTCTGCGGCGCGGATGGCCTGAAGCGGCGAATCAGCGAACTCGCTTGTATCCCGTGTATTTTATGGTTTCCCGCATGTGGACCGGGCCAGCCTTGAAGTGAAGCGTGTCGTCTGACCGCGTATAGGCCGGGAACCAGTGTCCATCCACTTCTTGCCGATAGGTGACAAACATTGGATGCAGATCGGGCGATTCATGTTTTTTCACACGGATCTTCTCCGGACCGGTCTTTCCGCAGAGTTTCACGACTTGAAAATCCTGTGCATCCACCCAAATTCGCCCCAGAAAATATCGTTTGCCATTTTCTTCTTTCTTGGGTTCGACATGGAACTCGTAGGTATCGAGGTCGTCCACATGTTGCTTCCCTAGATAATTGAGGCTGTATTGCGAGAGATCGTCACCCGTCAAAATCAGCGGCATGAAGGTGCGAACATCTTCCGTATCTTCCGCCGTCAACTGAAGCCCGCGCAACGAATTCTGTGCTGCGAAGGTCACTTGCTCCTGCCTCTTGCCTTTGTCATCGTAAGAAACACTCACGACCTCATGGAATTCTCCAGTGACGTCTCTGCCGGCCAACGTCTGCATCAGCACATCCTGGCTGTAGGTGTAGTGCAAGCGCGCCTCTTTCGTTGCGGCCTCAGCGGCTCCAAGCTTCTGAATTACTTCCGGCACACTCATCCCCGTCGGCTGAGCGAAATCGAGCAATCCGTTGCCTTCTTCGCAGTTCGTCTGCGCCGACAACTGCGCTGGGAAGAACGATAAACCCACAAGCATAGCGAGAACAATTTCGCAGAAAATCGCGCGCTGGATTCGCATGTGCATACCAAGCGTGCCAGTATAGCGCGCCAGTATACGTTAAGCTCGTGGAAGGGAAGTCGCTTTCTTCTTCGCCGCATGGGGCCCGACGCGCTCTAAGAATGCCTGCCCGCATCTACCACAAATGTGCAAAGTGTTGCTCACTCACGTTGCGAGCACCCTCTAACTCGAACCCTACCCGCTCTGCTTTGGTACGCGGATTGCCTTTCTCATCTGCGAAAGCCGCGCCACATAAGGCTTTCGCAGTGCTTCCAAGAGTAGTTCCCCCAGACAAGGACCCATTCTGTGAAGACAACAATTTTTGCTTTCTGTTTTCTTTGTGCCACCGCCGCATTCGGACAAACCGCGTCCTCGCTCAGCAGCCAGGTTCAGCCGGCACAGTTCCAGGAGCATCCTCAGCGCGCCATCGAACGCCCCATGGCGCAGGAAACCAGCCTGCTGAGCCACTCTGCTTATACGTATGAGAAAGGCGAAGTTCCGCTGGCGGATCTGGGATCACCGATTTACTACACGCCTCTCGGCGACCTGGCCCGCGATGCCAAGAAAGAACACACCGCGGTGCGCAAAGCGACCAAGATCTTCGAAGACTAACCTGTTGCTTGGGTGTGGCCGAAGAACGAATCAATCAGTGGATTGTGAGAAATCTCGTTTATTCTTACCGGCCTTTGCGAACCTTAGCGAACTTCGCGGTCGAAGTCCTTTCGGTCAATATCACCGGGCGCCGCAGCAGTCCTACTCGCCGCTACCCATCATCAATATCGGCATAGTCGGTGTCGCGGAGCCAGCTTCATTCTCCACCGTAATCGCAAACGCCTTCGCCTCAACCCCCGCGGGCAGCGGAGGACTGACCACGCTGCCGCTCCCCTGCGCATCGGGCTTAAAAACGCCTGCTGCAATCGGAGCCCCGCTGGTCGGAATCAGCCACAACTCATAAGCCTTCCGTGGCGGCAACGGTGGCATATTGTTCGCCAGAAAGACCAGGCTGCTTCGGTTCCGTAGATAGAATGCCTTGCCCTGCGGTTGTGGGGGAGTCTTCGACGCCACCAGCGTCACTCGCTGCGCCTCGGGCTCAAGAATCGGCGCCGCGATCTTGCGCAGTTCTTCGAATTGGCGCCGGCTCTCTGCCTCTCGCGAACTCGCGGATGCCAAACTGTCTTTCAGTCCCGCATTCTCTTTCCACAGCGACGCCGCAAACACCAGCACGGCGGCGGCCGCTGCCCAGCCCAAGACTCCCCACCACGAACGCCGGGGAGATGAATCACGCGAGGGTGTCCCACTCTTTCGCGTACTTTGCGAAAGGGCGGGAGTAGCTGCAGCAGATGCCTCTCGCGCTACGGCATCCAACAACCGCTGCCGCGCCCGCTGCGGAGGCCTCGCCCCCGCCGCCGACAGCGCCAGCAACGCCGCGTCGCCGCGCAGCTGCTCAACCTCCAGGCGGCATGCAGCACACGTCGCCAAATGCCCGGCGATGCGCGCGCGATCGTCACCCGTCAGCGCATCCAGCGCGTACAGAGCAAGATCCTCCGCGTATTGTTCGTGTTCATTCATCTTCACATCAACGACATTGCATGAGGTGGGGACACGCGCTCCACGCCTTTCTGCGAGCGGCTCCGCACCTCACTCAGCCCTGAAATGCCTTCCGCAACACCATCAGCCCTGCCCGAATCCGCGTCTTCACCGTCCCCAGCGGCTCGCCGGTCTTGGCGGCAATTTCCGTGTGGCTCATGCCTTCCCAATACGCCATCTCCAGCGCGCTACGCTGCGCCGGCGCCATTCCGCCCAACACGCCGCGAACCTTCTCCGCTGTCCGTGAACGCTCCGCATCTTTCGCAAGATCGGGCGAAACTGACAACACCACGTCTTCGATATCCGTCTCTGGACGCCGCTTTCGCAACGAATCAATCGCCCGGTTCCGCGTGATCACTGCCAGCCAACTCCCAAGACTCCCACGCGCCGCATCGAATGCCGAAGGCCTTCGCCACAATTGTAAGAATACTTCCTGCAGCACATCTTCCGCCGCCCCCGCATCGCCCAAAACCCGCAAGGCGACCGCATACACCACGGACGAGTAACGGTCATACAGCCCCGCCATCGCCCCCTGGTCGCCAGACTTGAGCCCGGTCACCAGGGCCACATCTGTCGAGATGCCTTGTGGTTCGGAACTCAACAAAGGCTCGATCTCTTCCCTGTATGGAAGTACGTAAAAACCTTCAACATCGGATTGCGCAGCGTAACTCTAACAGCTCCGGCAGGAGCAGACAATTTGACCAGCAGAAGGGAAGCCCTGCCTGCGCGGATTCGGTCCTGTCCCGAGGACAAGACGTAGATTGCTAGGGCTCGGATTGACGAGACCAAGATTGACACCCCAGATTTGGGGAAGGGTACGACTTTAGTCGTAAAGCTGTTGAAACGTGGGTGTGCACTGTGTCTCGCCTCTTTTGCGAAACATGGGTCCCCAGGATGCTCTCAGCACAAGAAAGCCACAAACTCTCCACAGCATAGACGCGTGCATCGCGATCGATAGCGTTTCCGTTTGCGGTTCCCCGAATCTTCTACAATGCATCCTTTTCGGCAGCCGCCGGGATGCCCACGCCACCGTCCGGTAGTGAGCTGTACCAATCGATGTTGCGAGTGACGTACATTACTGCGGCTACAGCAAGAAAGCTCGCGACCGCACCAACCAGAAGCGCATTGTCCTCCAAGCGAAGTAGTAGATAGATGAAGAAATAGAGCAGGCTGAATATGAACAGGGCCCGGAGTCCCTGCACCCGGCTTGCAAAAATCCACTCGGCATTCGCCGAAAGCAACAGCACGGTGGCGCCGCCGGCCACGAGAAAGCCCCAGTCAAAACCGATCCGCTCGGCCAGCGAGAGGAGGAGAAGATAGAAAATCATGTGTGCAATGCCAACTAGAACATATTGCGCGAGATGGATTCGCTTGCCGGCCGTGACCTCAAAGACGAAGTACGAGAGGAACAAGAGTCCAATCAGCAACAGTGCATATTTGATCGACCGACTGACCGACTGATACGGATCTGCTGCTTCAACGAAGGAGATTCCCATCGCCGCTTGATCAAGCGCGCTGACAGCTGCATCGGTGCCTTCACCGGGGACGCCGCGCGCGCTGAAAGGTACGGACCATTCTGCTGTGAAGCCTTGTGCCGAGACCGTTCGCTTCACCGGTAAAAAGCCGCCGTCGAAACCGGGACTTGGCCAGTCGCCATCCGCTGTAAGGTGCGTGCCTTTGCCATAGGCCAATATCGCCAGCCTCTGCGCTCCGGAAAACCGTAGGTTAACGGTTACATTGAACGTTGTGTTCGGCTGGATTAATTCTGGAAGTCCCGCGTGAAAATAGGATAACGGCAAGCGTGAGTTTTGATTTGTGGCAGGTTCTGTCGGTACGAGTGTGACGGTCTTGCCATGTGCGGTTAGCGTTCCGTCCTCCAAAGCTCCGCGTGCGTCGCTCGCGCCAATGACTATTCTTGCTCGAGCCCAGTCCAGTTCTGCGCCTTCGGGGATGGAGGAAGGCACTCCGCTAAGATCGAAGATCGCATCGAATTTCAGATCGGCTTGATAGACGGGCACCTTAAATAGGGAACGACGTCTCTCTTGGGCGCGAACTCTTACCGATGCATCTCCTTTCGTGGGAAAGACTACGTACGTCCCCTGCGTGAACGAAAGGCCTTTATAAAGTGGCGACACGTTATAGGGAATCGATAGCGTCGGACCGAGAAATGTCTGCTGACCACCCGCCCGGCCACCGATCTCCTTCGCCACTCCCTCGGCCCGACCGGTTCGTTCGTTCACGATGCTGTTCACGAAGAGCGATGGAATCAGCATGACCAGAGCGAGTCCGCTGACCAGGAGAAGCTTAAGTCCCATGGAGCGAGAGAAGTCTCGAAGCTGGATGCGCGGCGATGCAGACGAAAGTTGTTTCATGCCTACTCCCAGGGTGAGAGCGATTCTTCGTGTCCAATCTAACACAGAGTACTTTATATTGTAAAGTACTGGCGCGAGCTGATCCAACTTCGATGGTGCCATGTGCTTCACGCCGACTCTTATATCTCGCGAAGAAGCGAGACATGAGGCATCCCAGCCCCTTACTGGCTCAACTTGATCGCCAACTGGCGTTCCGGCGGGGTCATCTTGCTCCACAAGTTTTGGAGGTCGTCCTGGAGTGTCTGATTGTCGGGTTGCTTATGCAGGGCCTGCGCAAACCAGCGATAGGCGGTCGGCAAGTCACGTGGGGCGCAGGTTCCCGTCGAATACAACGCGCCCAATGAGATCATTGCCTTCGGATCCGATTGCGCCGCCGGTTTCAGCAACCTCAAACCGCGGTCACAATCCTGCGGCACTCCGCGTCCATAGATGTAGCGCTCTGCTTCACCCACCGAATCGAAGGTTCTTGCTGCCGAAGGCTTGGCTGCAACTGGCTTAGGTGGAGTGGTCCTCGTAGGTCGTCCCTTGGCGGGTGCAGGAGTTGGAGTCGGCTGTGATTCGTCTCCAGTATCCGTATCTGCAGTTTGATCCGCAGGCTTCGCATTAGCGCCCTGCGGAGTCGTCTGCGCGACAGAGGGTTGTCCTGGCGGAGTCTGCGAATCGGCCGGCGCAGAAGCATTCTGCGAAGGACTCGAGTCGCCGGGATTCGGTGCCGCACCATTCGATGGGGGATTGCTCGGCGGCGAATTGCTCGGCGAGGAGCTGTTTGCCGCGGCATTGGGCGCCGCACTCGAAGCGGAATCGGTCGGCTGGGAAGCTGCAGAACCAATCGCAGCCGTTGTGCCGCTCGCGCCAGGCGGCGCTGCATTGCCGGAAGATGCTACCGTCGAGTCTCCAGAATTCGCATTGCCCGGTGTGGTATCTGGCGCGGTCGCCGCAGGTTTTTTTTCACCGGGGTTGAGCCATTCGAATCCGCCCTGCTTATATCGCAAGTATCCGAACCCCACAGCCAGTGCCAGCGCCACCAGAACCAAAATCGACTTGCCCCAGCCACGCCTCGGTTCGTCGTCATCGAGCAGGTAATCCAGACTTGAGGACGTCCGGTTAAGATCGGCACCAGAACTACGATCGCGATAAGCATCGGAACGCGGCGTCTCTCCCGGAGTATTCAACCCAAGAAACGAAGGACCGGCGATCGACGACCCCGCACTCGGGTCGATCCGCTGCGGCTCAGGGTAAGTTCTGGGAGGTGGACCCGCGTCTCGCTCAGCCGTTGCAGTTGCTCCAGGCATTTGCCTAGGAAGACTTGGCAAGGGCGCAGGCTGCGACGGTGGCGGCTGAACAGGAGCGGCACCTGGCCTGGGCGCGGGGACACTCCCAGGTGGGTTTGCGGGCTCTTGCCGCAACGGCGGTACGGCCGCTGGAGTCGGTGCAATCAGAGCCGCTCCGCACATTCCACAGAAGCGGTTCTCCTCTTTATTCTCGTTGCCGCAACGTCCGCAGCGCACAAGGCCCTCCCTCCCTCTAGCTTAACAAATTCGCGCTTTTCCGTTGATTACGATGCCGGTTCCGGGGCTGTCGCTGTCTTAATTTGAGCCTCGGAGCACCCCGTCAAACGTCAGACGTTCGGGGCCGTGTATCACAGCTCCGGGAATGGGTGTGTGGTCTCCCAACACACAGCAAAGTTTCGCTAAGGCTCGAACGTGTGCGAACGTCCGCCGACGCTTAGCTTGTCGAGGGTTTGCGCTCGCCGCTAGCGGCCGATTTCCGAAGGCTTATGAATGCCTTTGCAGCCCGACACGCCCTTGATGCCAAAGGCGAAGAGCCGCCCTTTTCCGGCGACGTATACCGTCCCGTTTGCGATCATCGGCGTCGGATAGCCTCCTACGCTTCCCACCGGCGCCAAGAACAACTCGCTTCCCAGGTTGGTCGCGTCGAAAGCTCGCAGCGTTGCAACCCGAGTGCCGGGCCAGGTGACCACCCAAAGCAGACCTCCGCTGGTTCCGTTGGAAGATACCGAAGGGCTACCCGTGGCAACATAAGTCTTGCTGGAAAAGCCACCCTCGATTGTCGGACACGCTGCCAGCGGGGCCGTGCTGCCCGGAGTCCAGTTGTAAGACATCAGCGGACCTGGGTTCGACGAAAAATATAAAGTGTTGTTCCAATACACCGGCGGATTCCAACCGCATGTACCCTTCATGTTTGCGCACTGGGAGAAAGTAACCGTGCCCGTGGAACACTTGCCCGTCGTCGGATCGACCACATCTTGCACAATATTGTTGGGTCCAGTGGGTCCGGTATAGCCTCCCATGTTGTCACGGTCGATGACGTAGATTTCTTCCGCCTTGCCATACCCCACCAGGATGTGAGGATGTGCCCCCGGTTGATCGGGCAGTAAAACCGGGCCGGTCGAAGCCAGATCATTATCCGCGTTGTAGAGAGCCCGATCGTTATACGGCGTGAAAAAACTCGCAGAAGAAGCAGGCGCACCAAGAGTCGGCGTCAACCGCACAATGCTGTCGCCGAAGTCGGTGCCCTGCCATCCTTTCTTGTTGAAATAAAAATTATTCGCGTCGGCAGTGGAGAAATAAATGTTGCCGCCGGCGTCGGCGGCCAAACCTCCTCCAGCTTGCCAGATCCCGCCATTTCCGAAGGGCAGCCCGCCCGCTGGATTCGCCAGATCCGGCGCGGTATTGAACACCGCCTGCTGCGTAAATCCATTTGTCGTCGAGAATGTGTAGGACATCACCCAGCCGTAGTTAGGATGTTCCTTGCACCCGACCGAACCGACTCCCACATAAATCGTTCCATTCGAAAGCAGTAAACCCGGCCGCGACATTTGGAACTCCGCCGCGAACGAAATCGTAGTGCCTGCGTGGTTGATCACAGATCCCTGAAGCACCACCGGCGCAGCCAATTCCTTTCCGCTCGAGGTATCTACGGCATGCAGCCTCAGAAGGTGATTCGTGCCATCGAACTCTTTCGTCACGAAATATATGGCGGGCGGGCTGATCGAAGTATCGATTACAGGAGTTCCTACAATACCCGCTCCCTGGCTCTGGCTCTGGGCAAAGCCGTTGTCAGTGCACCCACCCGTTACGGCGAACGGCGTGGTATCGGGAGAGCCGTACTCAAAACGCCAATATAGATTTCCGTTGTCGGCATCGAAGGCGTAGACGCTGTTTTCTAACGTCGCCACAAAAACGACATTGTGAACCCCGCCATTGATCGGTGTCTGCGGCAGGTACAAAGGTTGAGCCACCGCCCACCCATCCAGCAATGGATGGGTCGCAAATAGTTGCGTCATCGTCCCCACGTTGGCTGGCGTCAGCACAGTCTCGGCCAGGTTGTCGCCGGTGCGAAGATTGTCGCTGTGATACGTGGTCACAGAAACACAACTCTGGCCAAGAGCTGTCGGTGCAGGCGACATTATCAGGCTCAAACCAAGCACGGCGGAAGGCGGGACAAGGACTCCAGGAAAGGCTCGCATGTTACTCCTTGGGGGGAGTGGTTCCGATTGTATCCCGCGATCGGGAACCCTCAAAGTAATCTTTTGTGAATCCTGCGGAAACTCAACTCGACTTAGCAAGCAAGACTTGGCAATAGAGTCGAGGCCAGCCGCGGCCTCAATCCATAGCCGATAGCGACGGGTCAGTCAAAGCAATTAACTTGCCTAGCGGATATTCTTCGAGCGTCAGGGGAATTTCAGGCTCGGAGTTGAGAATGGTAAGTACATCACCGCTGCGTACGCCGCGTAGAAGCAGGCGATCCGGCTGGATTCCCACCACTCTGTACTTCTCATCAAAAATGAGATTTTTTCCCATATGTGTTGGATGCCCCGCGCCCCACCCGCGATGCTCGCCTTTATTAAGGAAGATACCGAGTCATTCCCGGAATTGGAAGGCACTTCAGTTCATGATCATGATATGGAAGAAAAGAAGCTCATCATATGAACATTCAGTTACATTCCATGAATAATCGGTTAAGACTACGAGAAACCGCTTCACAACCTTCTCGGCTGGCTGCGTCCGCGGACCCGTTAGAATGGTCGTCCTGCAAGATTCTCAGAAAGGCGCCAGCAATTGAAGCCAAACCGTAACCCGTCCACCATCCGCCGCCTGCGCACCGAGCAATCCAACCAATCGGCCCATGATCTCGACCAAAAATCTTCTATCGAAATCGCACGCCTCATCAATGCCGAAGACGCGACCGTCGCCGCCGCCGTGAGCCGCGCCCTGCCACAAATCGCGCGTGCCATCGATCTCGTGGCTGCGGCGTTACGCAAAGGCGGGCGTCTCATCTATGTCGGCGCTGGAACCAGCGGACGCATTGCCGCCCTCGACGCGGTTGAATGTCCGCCCACCTTTAGCACGGATCGCGTTCAGTTCCTTCTTGCCGGAGGTATCAAGGCGCTCGCCACCGAATCCGAAACGAGCGAAGACGACTCCGACGCCGGGCGCAAAGAGATGCTAAGCCGCAAGCCCACGAAAAATGACGTCGTCATCGGCATCGCCTCGAGCGGACGCACTCCCTTCACCGTCGCTGCCGTAGCCGAAGCCCGCCGTCGCGGCGCCCGCACCATCGCCCTCACCTGCAATCGCGACTCGCCGCTGGAGCGCGCAGCTCACTTCGCCATCGTCACACAGGTCGGCCCGGAAGTTCTGGCGGGATCCTCACGTATGAAAGCCGGTACCGCGCACAAAATGGTTCTGAACATGATTTCGACTGCTGCCATGACGCGTCTCGGGTATGTCTACGGCAACCTGATGGTGAACGTCGCGCCGAAAAACGAAAAGCTGCGGCAGCGCGCCATCGGAATTCTCGAACGCGCCACCGGAGCCGGCCACGAAACCGCGATGCAGGCGCTCAAGGCATCTGGAAATCGCACGCCGGCAGCGCTCGTCATGCTGGCCGCCGGTGTGAACCGTGCCCAAGCCGTCGGCTCGCTCAAGAAAGCGAACGGGAACGTCCGTCAGGCAATCGAGTTGGCCAAAAAACTGCGCTAGTAAGCAAAGAGTTTAATTCCGGCGTTCTCCGATGGAAACTTGTCACTGCACCGTGACTGTCACCTTCGCCGTCGACCTTCCATATGCGTTCGTCCCAAACAAAGTGTAAGTAGTGGTCGCCGCCGGCATCACGATCACTGAGTTCCCCCGCACCGCGCCTACCTGGGGTGACACGACAAAATAAGAGGCTCCCGTAACGTTCCAACTCAACGTCACCGGCTGTCCTGCTGTAACCGTCATGGGATTCGCGGTGAAACTGCTGATCGCCGGCGATGGCCCCGTCGGCACATTATTCGGCGTGTACAGCGGACTGATCAGCAACACTTCAAACGCCGAAGCAGGAACTGTCTTCAGCGCGCCCAGATCATTGTTATTCCACCGATTATCCGGATCGCCGCTGATGTACATCGAACTGCCGTTGTCGGCCATGATCATTCCATACTTCTTTAACGCCGCCAGCACCACCTGCGCTTGCGGCGGAAAACCGGAAATGTCGTAGGACGCCTTCAATCGCATGCGCATCCCCATCGGCGCGGCATACTGATTCGTGGAATTCCCCGCCCAGTGCGACGCCGGAGGCGTGAACGCCGTCTCACTATTCTGCAGCGTGAAGCGCAGCGCATGCTGAATCGCTCCGCTCGCCACCTCATCGTACCGGGCCAGCCCCGCAAACACCGGCAGCCCCGCCGCATCGGCGGAAGTCCATGTGTATGGCCGCTGCTCGTCGTTCAGCAAGTCCCACACCGCACCTGACGCCGCCCTCCAGCTTCCACTCTTCTGCGGATAGGAGCTGTACAACTCGTACAGCCAGCAATTGTCGCGATCCAGCACCAGCACGTGCCGGTCGCCGTTGCCCGGATGCGGATAGCCTTCAATCGGCGCATTCGCGGGTACCGGCATCGGCCCCGGATCGCTCTCCGACCCGTAAGCCGTGTAATTGATTTTCACAAAAGGCGATCCGCTCACCACAATGTAAGGAATGCCGATCGTCTGTCCACCGTACAATCCCGCGCCGAAATCAGGATGCAGCGGCGTCGTCGCACCAATGAAATTAATGATGTTCGTCGAGTTAGGATCAACCGGAGCGCTGGAAACATCCTGATTCCAGGCATTGTCGGCGGGAAAAGGAGTAAATCCATTCAGGCTCGCACCCCGCCCAAGACTCATCCCACTGCAAGACTGGGCCTGCGCTGATACCAAACCGGACAAGCAAAAGGAAACTAGAAAAATATGGAGCTGCATTCGTTTCATGGATGCACCTGAGGAAGGGAATTCGTTGACATCAGACTACCAGTTTTCGCGGGCGGATCGAGGTGCCACTAGTACAGCCAACAGATGTCCTTTTTCGTGGGTGGTGCCAGCGGGAAGCGAAGAGGTGCGCCAGCATCCAACGCCACGAATTCCTCGCCGCATCGAAGATTCCTGGCAACAGCCTGAGCATAGTCACAATCCAATTTCCGCGGTAACCAAATGCGTCCGGAGGCTCCCCATGCGCCGCTTTTTCCTCATGCTCGCATTCCTGTTTTTCGCTATCTTGCCCGGTATCAACGCCGCAGCCCAACTTACACAATCTCCGATCGATGTAGCCTACATCGTCAGCTCATCCGGCATCGAGACATACGACGTCGATCCCCAAACCGGCATCCCGACCGATGAAGGTCTAACGGTTGTTGTACCGTCCAATTTCCTCATAGTTCCGTCCTCAAACGGCCAGTTCCTCTATGTCTTCGGCGCGAATCCTTCCACTAATGCCGCGCAGCTTTGGGTTTATACCACCAACTCGCTCGGCGTTCCGCACGCCCGGCCGATTCAGCACCTCAACGTTCCGAACATGTACACGTTCTCGATCGACCCCAACGGCACCTTGGCGTACGGTGTCGAGTCTACACAGAACTCGCAATACGAAACCGTTGCCGACATTCGCCTCTTTGAAATTGATCCCGCAACCGGGCTGGTCACGAGATCTAAAATTGTAGCCACGTACCCCCCGAATGGCCCATGTTCTTCCAACTTGGATTCCGCCTCGCTGAGCATCATTGGCTTCAACGCCATCGGAAATAAGATGTACGACACCTGGTTCTGCTCCTTCCACGAGAGCACTACCGTCACTTATTACACTCGTTCGGTGAATCAATCTACGGGGGGCCTCGGCGCTGACAAGCTCACCTTTACCTGGGGCGCTGGAACTGGTGGCGGCTTTGATACGGTGGTTTTCACCGCAGCGTCGTTGATCGACTTCCACGTCCCCAACGATTACCAGGTGGGGATCAACTCCATAAACATTTATCCACCGAGCGGAGGAACCTCGCCACTTTTCACCTGCACCGCCACTTCCCTGGAGGCCTGCGGTTACGGAACAGGCATCAAAGTCGATCTCTCCGGCAACTACATTTTCGTCCAGACTTCTCCGGACAACACGCAGATAACCCGTCTCGACTTGCCCGGTAAATCGATTGCTGCGACCGGGTACTACGTCGCCGGGCAGGTGCTGGCTTTCAGCCCGGACGACACACTCGTCTACTCCGAAACTGCCGGCCAGGGCAATCCCTACATCCTGCCGATCTATACTTTCGACTCGACCACCGGAGGCGTAAGCACCACCAACGGCGCTGAGATCGCTGTCCAGCAACCGTTCTTCACACTGGTTGCATCGGTCCGCAAATGAGTTGGGCAATCCCGCAATTCCGAGCGCACTGTCATCCGGAGCGAAGTTGCCCTTCGCCAAGGGGGGGCCCAGTCGAAGGATCCCTGCTACGCCTGTGCATTGGCCCGCATTGATTAACACTACCTGCGAGCTTGGAGTGGAATAGTGAAGGCCGTTGGGTTCGTTACCAACTCTGGACTACAAATCACTCGCTGGCATATACTATTGTATATGCCACATGCACTTTAAGTCTGGATGGTGATTCATGCAACGCAAAGCGAAAATCTTCATGAATAATCGCAGCCAGGCCGTTCGCCTGCCCAAAGACTTCCAGTTCAAGACACCGGAAGTCTTCATCCGAAAAGAAGGAAGCGACGTAGTTCTGTCGCCTCGTCCGGCAGATTGGTCGTCCTACCTCGCTGAAGGAGCCGTCGCATCGCCATCCTTCATGGAAGGCGTCGAAGATCTGCCTCCTGAAGAGCGCGAGCCTTGATGCCGCGCTATATGCTCGACACTGACACCTGCTCCTACATCATGCGTCGTTCCCATGATGCACTTCTGAAAAAGCTAGCAAAGATCCCCGTCAGCGACGTATGTATTTCCGTCATCACGAAGTCGGAACTCTTGTACGGAATCGAAGTGTCTCCGAAACGGCAGCAAGATGAAGCTGCGGTTGAGGCCCTTTTGCGATACGTCGAGGTTCTCGATTTTCCCGACGAGGCCTCTTCGCACTATGCCAAAATTCGCGCGGACCTGAAGTCCCGCGGAGTCATGATTGGAGCCAACGACCTTCTAATCGCCGCCCACGCCCGCAGCCTGGGCATAACGCTGATCACCAACAACACTCGCGAATTCCGCAGGGTGCGTGATTTGGCCATTGAGAATTGGACGAAGAATTCGTAAGTCTCAAGTCAGATGGGTTTGTCATCCAGAGCGAAGTTGCCCTCCGCGAAGCGGAGGCAGCGCGGTCGAAGGATCCCTACGAAGCGTGCACATCCGATCTCGAATCAAGGCCTCTCACCATGATTCACTGGGTTCGCCAAGCATGCGCCCCGAAGGCCGTGCCCTCTCGATTACCCTCCCTTGCTCCATTTCCCCGCTAAAATGAACCGTTACTTTGCACTCACAACGAAATGGATAAACTCGTAATCCGCGGCGGCTCCCCGCTGCTTGGCACCGTCCGCGTCAGCGGAGCCAAGAACGCCGCTCTGCCTTGCATGGCCGCCGCTCTTCTCACCGACGAGCCAGTCATCCTCGAAAACATTCCCCAAGTCCGCGACATTCAAACGACGCGCAACCTTCTAGCCGCCATGGGGGCAGAAGTCGAACTCGGTTACGGACGCGCCCAGCACCGCACCACCATCCACTGCAAAGATCTCGCCAGCCCTGAGGCCTCATATGAACTCGTAAAAACGATGCGCGCCTCGACACTCGTTCTGGGCCCGCTCGTGGCCCGCTGTGGACGCGCCCGCGTCTCGCTCCCCGGCGGCTGCGCCATCGGACAGCGCCCCATCGATCTCCACATTAAAGGCCTCGAACTCCTCGGCGCAAAAATCACCCAAGAGCACGGATACGTCGAAGCCACCGCCGCCCGCCTCAAAGGCGCAGAAATCGTCTTCGACAAAATCACCGTGACCGGAACTGAAGATCTGCTCATGGCTGCAACTCTCGCCGACGGCGAAACCATTCTGCAAAACGCCGCCCGCGAACCCGAAGTCGCCGACCTTGCCGCTCTGCTGAATAAAATGGGAGCGAAAATCGAAGGCGCTGGCACGCCCACCATCCGCGTGAAAGGCGTAAACAAACTAAAGGGCGCGAGGCATCGCATCATCCCCGACCGCATTGAGGCCGGCACGTTTCTAATCGCCGGAGCCCTCACCGGCGGCGATCTCAACATCTCCGGATGCGATCCCGCTCACCTTGATGCCGTTCTCGCGAAGCTAAAAGATGCGGGAGTCAAAACGAAATCCACTGCCGACTCTGTTCGCGTCATGGGCGATAACCCCTTCACCGCCGCCGACCTCACCACCGAGGAATATCCGGGCTTCCCCACCGACATGCAGGCTCAGTTCATGGCCCTCGCCACGCAGGCCGAAGGCACATCGATCATCACCGAAAATATTTTCGAGAACCGGTTCATGCACGCGCAGGAATTAGTCCGCATGGGCGCGAACATAAAAATAGAGGGCCGTCGCGCCGTAGTCGTCGGGAAGACCGCGCTCAGCGCCGCCGCCGTACTAGCCAGTGACCTGCGCGCCAGTGCAAGTTTAGTCCTCGCCGCGTTAGTAGCCGATGGCGAGACCATCATCGACCGCGTCTATCACCTCGACCGTGGCTACGAAAAAATCGAAGAAAAACTCAAAGCCGTCGGCGCGCAAATCAAACGCATCGGCAACATGCTCCCGTAGTATCAACACCCATCTGCCTAATTTTGTCGCTGCATCGTTGTTACCTCCGGCCCGGTGAGATCATCCAATACCAGTAGCTTTCAATTCGGATAACCCGAGTGTAGCCATTTGCTTCTAAGGAAAAACATGCAGTCAGACTCCCGACCCAGTATTACTCCGCATCATCTGGCACTTGCCTGGTGGCGGATCTTGAGCGGCAGTGCGCCGTTGCTTTCCATTGAGATTACCCGTGAGTGTCCGCTGAATTGTCCCGGTTGCTACGCCTACGGAGATAGTCATCTCGGCAACGAAATCACGCTGCGCGAGCTTCGCGATTTTCGCGGCGATGCCCTCGTCGAGGGCGTGATTGAGCTCGTACGCCGCCATCGTCCCTTGCACGTGTCGCTCGTCGGTGGCGAACCCATGATTCGCCACCGCGAACTGGATCGCATTCTCCCCGTCCTCAGTGAAATGGGCATCTTCACGATGGTCGTGACCAGCGGAGTGATTCCGATTCCTGCCCACTGGATGCAGATCCCTCGCTTGTGCGTCGCGGTCTCCATCGACGGCCTGCCCGAGCATCACGACATTCGTCGCAAACCAGCCACCTACGAGCGCATCCTGGAGAACGTTGCTAACCGAACAATTAACGTCCACTGGGTCATTACAGGGCCGATGATGCAACGCGCCGGCTATCTCGAGGAGTACGTTGCCTTCTGGAACGCGCGGAGCGAGGTCAACCACATCTGGGTCAGCCTTTATACTCCGCAGGTCGGCGAAGAGAGTCCGGAACGATTGACGCCCGAAGACCGGGAACGTGTCGCGAGGGAGTTGCCAGAGCTTTCGAAGCGCTACCGGAAGCTTCTGATTCCCAAAGGCATGGCGCGCGCATTTGTGACCCCTCCGCGAAATCCACAAGAGTGCGTGTTCGCGAAAATGTCAGCCAATTATTCCGCGGATTTGAAAACGCACGTCGAGCCCTGTGTCTTCGGAGGAAATCCCGACTGCTCCCAATGCGGATGCAGCATCAGCAGCGCGCTCCACTGGATTCAGGGCGTAAAGATTGCGGGACCTCTCCGGATTTCCCATCTTGTAAATGGCTCCCTGAACATTGGTTCGGCCATGAACCGAATGGGTCACAACCACCGCAATCCAACTCGTTGGCAACCTGAAGCTCCCTCCGACCCTTCACTCGTGCAGATTCAAACGGGCGAATAGGAATCGAGCATCCGTATTCATGGTCGCCGCGCTGCTCATAAAGACAGTGTATGCAATACGATGGGGAGCAATGTGTGACCAATTACTTTGAGCCACAGAAGGCGTCATAGAAAATAATTGGGCCGCATGCCGAAGCACGCGGCCCGTGGTTCGTAACCGCGAACTCAATCGCCTTCGAAACTGATTTTCATAATCGTGCCATTATTTCCCACAAACCATCCAGCCTTAGGATTCGCAAAAGCCAACCCCCAAAAGCCGCTCACAGTCGGCAACTGGAACCACGTCTGCCCTTCATCCGGAGTCCATGCCGCCGATCCTGACGAAAAGTTCGGCTCCGTCTCGGCAGTGACCACAACCGTCCGGTTGCCGTCGTCGTCAGGCTCGCCGTGGCTAAGCCCGCTCGCGTAGGCCAGGCAGAAAATCGTCCCCTGCACGGGCGGCGTATTCGTTAGCGTCCAGGTTTGTCCGCCGTCTTCCGATGTCGCCGCGTCAACGCTGCTGTTGGTGGACAAGTCGCCGCCACCCACAATTCCATGCCGGGAATCACGAAAAGCTACCGAAAAACCGCCGGCGGTGGCCGAACTGACCAGCGGCGTGTCGTAGGCATTCCAGGTGTTTCCTCCATCTTTCGTGGCCAGAATCCTCGCGATGGTCGAGCCGCCGGTTGCAATCCAGGCATTGCCTTCTCCCTGCGTGGTGATACAGGTTCCGCTGGAAGAAAACGACGCTTCGCCCGTCAACGCCGGAGGCATGTTGGAGGCAATCGACTCCCAGGTTTTTCCATCCGTGGTGCGGATATCAGGAAACACGCCGCTCACAGAATCGCTGTGCGTGACCCCTCGGTCCTGACCCCAGAACGCGAAACAATCATAAAAAGCGCCAACCATCTCGTTCGTGAATTCAATCTTCCAGCTCGCGCCTCCATCGACGGTTTTGAAAATCTTGAAATCAGTGGAGTGGCCTCCGATCGACATCAGATAAGCGACCTTATCGCTTACGCCCTGCACGTCACGGAATTGCAGGTTCTCGGCTCCCGGAATCACGCCTGCTTTCCATGTGTTCCCGCCATCGGTTGTAACTACGAATGTGCCGCCAGTACCGCCAACCCAAACCACATTGGAATCGACTGGGCTCACCGAAATCAAAAGCTGGGTCGTGCCGCTGGTCTGCGGAGTCAGTGTGGGAGCTTTCGAATTGGGTCGCGCAAAAGCAACCGCCGAAAAAGCAATCAAAAAAATTACAAGGAAACGTTTGTGCATAGAGGACCCCAGGGACTTGAATTTGTGCCGCGCCGGGCAGTATAGGAGTGGCCAGAAGGGCTGTCAATCGGGGCCTTGGGACTCAGGCGCATTGTCATCCTGTCTCTAACGACGGTGCACGCTGTCAAGCGAATTTGGGCGAGACTCTCCGCTGACGCTTTTTGAGCTTACAAAAGCGCCATTTCGC
>Ga0307474_10000499_pt1 | contig 28022 bp, 22 predicted proteins | sample atmos_gasesECM1C_2_FD_203312 | JGI IMG/M metagenome (GOLD analysis project Ga0307474, IMG submission 203312) | Hardwood forest soil microbial communities from Morgan-Monroe State Forest, Indiana, United States - atmos_gasesECM1C_05 | ecosystem: Environmental > Terrestrial > Soil > Temperate... | reverse complement strand
TTGAGCAGCTGCGCGTCACGCTCGGCGGGGCTACTCGCCCCACACACTACCTGGCCATTCCGCCGGTGCTGTTCGCTACGGTGGTGGAAGCTTTGGGAAAATCAAAATGTGCGGTGAACGCCCGCGTGGTAATCGAAAAGCCGTTCGGCCACGATTTGGCTTCGGCGCAAAAGTTGAACGCAATTTTGCACACCGTTTTCCCGGAAGAGAATATTTACCGGATCGACCACTACCTTGGGAAGGAGGCGGTGGAAAATCTTTTGATGTTCCGCTTTGCCAATGCGTTTTTGGAGCCGATCTGGAACCGCAATTACGTGCATAGCGTGCAGATCACGATGGCGGAATCGTTTGGAGTGCAAGGCCGTGGCGCTTTCTATGACGCGACCGGCGCGATTCGCGACGTGATTCAAAACCATTTGCTTCAGGTGGTTGGCTTTCTGGCGATGGAACCGCCTACCAGCATGTATCCGGAATCCTTGCACGATGAACAAGTGAAGGTATTCCGCATGATTCCGCCGATTAAGCCGGCGCGCCTCACGCGCGGGCAATTTGTAGGATACCTACAGGAGCCAGGAGTCGCGCCGAACTCCACGGTGGAAACTTTTGCGGCGTTGCGTTTGGAAATCGATTCGTGGCGCTGGGCCGGAGTTCCCTTCTTGATCCGAGCCGGAAAATCCTTGCCGGTCACCGCCACGGAAGTTTTTGTGAAGCTGCGCCAGCCGCCGTTGACCCATCTTCCTCCCGGTTCGAATTATTTCAGGTTCCGCCTGGGTCCGGATTTGTCGCTGAGCCTCGGCGCACGAGTAAAGAAGCCCGGGCCGGAATTGGTCACAATGGAGACCGAACTTTCCGCGGTGGCCGACTCCGGAGCGAACGAGATGCAGGCCTACGAACGGCTGCTGACCGACGCCATGAAGGGTGATGCCCTGCTCTTCGTCCGGCAAAACGCGGTAGAGGCAGCCTGGGCCATCGTTGAACCGATCCTGGGCGACGTTTGTCCCGTGCATACCTATCAGCCCGGAACCTGGGGCCCCCCGGAGGCAGATGAGCTGGCCGCGAATCTAGGTGGATGGCATAACCCCGTGGGAAAGCCGAACAAGGTGGGCAAGCCGGCGTAGTTCGGGTCGCCAGCTTTCGCGTCCAAATTTTAAAAATCTGATGGATCATCAAGCCGCACTGCTTGAGTCGCGGCGCAGTTCCCTTCCGTTGTAGTATTCTCTCCGAAACTTTCTTGTGCGCCTGCGGGTAGTTTTTGCGCGCGTGTTTGGCAATTGGGCGAGGAGCTAGCGCGATGGAACCGTCGTTGAAAGATATTCTGGATTCGTACGACGCCGCCGCGCCGCTGGCACAGGCCTATACGATCCCGGCGTCGTGGTACACGGACCCGCGGATCGCGAACCTCGAACTACAAAGCGTTTTCTCACGAAATTGGCAGGCGGTGGGAAGGCTCGCCCAGTTGGAAAGGCCCGGCGATTACATAACCGCCACAATCGCAAACGAGCCGATCGTGGTGGTACGCGGCAGAGACGGAAAACTGCGCGCGTTCTACAACGTGTGCCGGCACCACGCGATGACCGTAATGAACGAACCCTGCGGACACGCGGAGCATATGCGCTGCCCTTATCATGGCTGGACCTACAACCTGGAAGGCGAACTGCGCGGAATGACCGAGTTTGAAGGCGTCAAGAATTTCGAGCGGGCCGACAATGGACTGGTGCCGGTTCGCGTGGAGCCGTGGGAGAATTTTGTTTTTGTAAATCTCGACTCGAACGCGGCGCCGCTGCATGATTTTCTGGGTTCGCTGGTGAAACTAGCCAAGCCCCTGGGGTTTGGCCAGCTTCAATTCGTGGAACGACGCAGCTACATCCAAAACTGCAACTGGAAGGTCTACGTCGATAATTTTCTGGATGGCGGCTATCACGTACCGCACATGCACAAGGGACTGAACAGCGTCCTGGACTACACCAACTACACCATCGAAAATGTGGATCGCTGCTGCGTGCAGTCGAGTCCGGTTTCGGTCGATGCCAAATCGGAAGCCAGCGCGGCGGCGACGCGCAAAGGTGATCGCGCCTACTATTTCTGGCAATATCCGAACTTCATGTTGAATTGGTATGAAGGATATTTGGATACCAATCTGGTTTTGCCTTTGGGAGTGGATCGCTGCCAAGTGATTTTTGATTTTTACTTTGGCGATAGTTCCGAAGCAAACATGCCCTATGTGCGCGAAAGCATCGGCGTCAGCGAATTGGTGCAGCAGGAAGACATTGTGATTTGCGCTGGCGTGCAGCGCGGGCTCGGTTCGCGCGCGTACCAGGCTGGCCGGCTCTCGGTGCGACGCGAAGCCGGAGAACACTTGTTTCACCGGCTCTTAGCCGCAGACTTGAAAGATGCGCGTGCCGCCGTGGCACGCTGATACCTTCATTCCTAGTCGATCACTCCTACCGTTTAACGACAGATTCCAGCAAATTGGTCCAATGGGAGAGATGCTTCAAGGAAGGAATATGGGTGTGGTCCAGTTCCAGGGGCGTGATGGAAATGGCTCCGTCGCGGACCGCCGCCATATCGGTATCGGGCTCGATGCCATCGATGATTTGTTGCTCGTGCAGCCAGAAATATTTACGGCCGCGCGGGTCGGTGCCGGGTTGCAGCAAGTTGCGGGTGATTTTTGAAGATTGCTTGGTGAAACGCACCGAACCTTGCCAGATCTGCGGGACATTTACATTCAGCAAAATTCCTGGTGGTAATTTTTCAGTGAGCACCACCGGAATTAGAACACGAGCGAATTCTGCGGCGGGTTTGAAGTCGATGTCTTTGGATCGATAAGAAACAGAAATCGCGATGGACGGAACGCGATTGATCGCGCCTTCCATGGCCGCGCCGACCGTTCCGGAATAATAAACATTTTCGCCCATGTTGGCGCCGCGGTTGATTCCGGAAATGACCAAATCCGGCTTTTCGCTGAGGATCGCGTTAAATGCGATGATCACCGCGTCGGCGGGTGTGCCTTCGATTGCGTATTCGTTCGGCGCGACCTGATCCATGTAGATCGGCTGGCGCAGGGTCAGCGCCTGCGCGCTGGCGCTGCGTTCGTGCAGGGGCGCGACCACTGTGATTTTCGCGTCGTTTTTCAGCGCTTCGACGAGCGCGCGCAGGCCCGGCGCGTTGATCCCGTCGTCATTGGTGATCAGAATATGAGGTAAAGAACTCAAGGATAGACGCTGCGCCTTTCGAAACGCGACTCAAGGATCGAGAGAGAAGATGGTCGGGACGACTGGATTTGAACCAGCGACCTCACGCACCCCAAGCGTGCGCGCTACCAGGCTGCGCTACGTCCCGACCGTTTGCGACGAGAGTTAGCGTATCACTCGCGTTCGAGAAGGGTCAAGACAGCAAGGAGTTCCTGGTGAAGATCGAGCAAAAATTTGCGGTGTTGTGCCGATGTGGAACCCTTTCGGGGGGCGGCGACGGCTCGCGGTCCGTGCGAAATTGAGTCGGAGCCAAGATTTTCTGCTTCGTTATGCTGGCCGTTTGGGTGTGCTCCGCCTTCGACGTCGGTGTGCCCGGCAAGAAAGCGCCGCGCACCGGCGATGGTAAAGCCTTCATCGTAGAGCAGGCGCTTGATTTCGAAAACGGTTTCGATATCTTCGCGGCGGTAGAGACGGTGGCCGCTGGGACTTTTGACCGGTTGCAGCGTGGGAAATTCGGTTTCCCAATAACGGAGGACGAACGTCTTGGTGGCGGTGAGCCGGCTGACTTCGCCGATGCGAAAAAGGGTCTCGTCCGGAGTAAGCGACAAATCCTGCGGTTCCGGTGCTGGTGCTGCGCTGGCCATGTCTATTTGTATCGTAGGCCGATTTCGCCGAGTGTCAACCCCTCTCCTACCGTCTCGGCTTGTGGAAATTCTTTTTCTTTTCGGTGCGGTCGGGGCGTTCCCGTTGGCGAGTTCCGCGTTTCTTCAAACGCTGGGTGAAACGGATGGGCGTACCGATGAAGTCAAATTCCTCGCGCAGCTGATTTTCCAGGAAACGCTGGTAGCTGAAATGCAGCGGCTTAAGCTGGTTCGTAAAGAGGACGAAGGTCGGCGGCGCGGTAGTGGCCTGGGTGATGTAGAAAATTTTCACTTCGCGGCTGGCAGGCGAAGTGCCGCGGGTCAGATCGACTTTCGCGAGCCACCGATTCAGTTCGCCGGTGGAAACGCGGCGACGGCGCGCTTCCACCACGCGGTCGATGATTTTGTAGAGGCGATCGACATTCTCGCCAGTTTTCGCCGACAGAAAAACGATGGGTGCGTAAGACAAAAACTTCAAGCGGGCACGGACCAGCGGCTCGTAATCCTGCAGCAGTTTGTTGCCGCTGACGTTCGCGACTTTTGCGCTGCTTTTATTCTGATCTGCCGCTTTTTCTTTCGCGGCTTTCAAGGCGAGATCCCATTTGTTCAGCACGATGATCACCGAGCGACCGGACTGCTCGGCGTAACTCGCAATGGTAGCGTCGTGTGAAGTAATGCCCAATTCCGCGTCCGCCACCAGCAGCGCAATGTCCGCGCGTTCAAGGTGCTGCCGCGCCATGATTACACTTAGCTTTTCGGCGATGAGTTTAGTTTTGCCTTTGCGGCGGATTCCGGCGGTATCGAGGAAACGGTACGAAATACCATTGTGCTCGACGACCGTGTCGACCGCGTCGCGCGTGGTGCCGGCGACTTCCGAGACGATGGAACGTTCTTCGCCAACAAGCTGATTGAGCAGCGTGGACTTGCCAACGTTGGGGCGTCCAATGATCGCGAGGTTCACGTACGAGACGGCGGGGGCCGGCTCACCCTTGGGCATCCGATCGGTGAGCGCGTCGAGCAGCACGTCCACTCCGAAACCGTGCTCGGCGGAAATGGGGAATACTTCGTCACCCAGTTCGTAGAACTGCGACGCGAATTCGACAGCTTGCTTAGGCGTGTCGACTTTATTGACGGCGATGATGGGCGGCTTACCCGCGCGGCGCATCAGCTGCACGATTTCCTGATCGAGCGGCGTGGGGCCGACGCGGCCATCGACGATGATCACCACCCGCGAGGCGTTGTCGATCGCGACGCGAGCTTGGCGCAAAATTTCGCCGGGAATCCCGGCTTTGTCTTCCGGAACGATTCCACCAGTGTCGACCACTTCGAAGGTGCGCCCTTCCCAGGTGCAGGTGCCGTAGATGCGGTCGCGCGTGATGCCCGGCTCATTGGTGACGATCGACCGGCGCGTCGCGGTCAGGCGATTGAATAACGTGGACTTGCCCACATTGGGGCGTCCGACGATTACGATGGATGGAAGTTTGGTGGCCATGGCGGCGCGGCTTCACACGCGAGCGCATAACATTATCATGAATTGGTTGGTCTCATGCGTATGCACCATCAGCACCCCAAGGGTGCCGTCCGGCTCAGACCAATTCGCGAATTTGAAGTTGTTGAGCACGAGTAGCGCGGCGATTTAGCAGGTATTCGAGTGAGAGCATCAACGCCAATACAAGAATTCCGAGGATGCGGGTTCCGATCATGGAACTGCCTGCAATCCCGTAAAAAACTCCGACAATCATGACGAGCGGCCGAATCGCGGTGAGGGGCCCGAGCATGAGAACACTCGTGGCGCTGCGAACATCGTTTGAGGGAACGAGTCGAAGGGCCAGATTCAAAATGACCAGAGCCGCATACGGCACGAAAACGCGAAGCATTCTTCCGGCGGTCAATTCAAGATCCCGGCGGAGAAAGTCGCGGTCTGAAGAGAGCGCAAAAACCGTCAACAGCGCGGCGAGGGCAATCATACTGAAAAGTTGAGCGCCAATAACGCCGCGCACCATTGCTCGCGCATAGTAGGCGTGCTTTCTAATTAAGGGGCATCTTCCCATTGACGTGCGGATGCCGCACAACAAACCATCGAGCAGGGCGAGCACATACAGCGCGAAAAGTGTCATTGCAGAAAACTGAGCTGCGCAGCTTTTCGGCCCAATTGCCCGCGCACAATTGGAACCAGTTCGGGCCGCAGCCCAACCATCGTGTGAAAGACGCTCGGTGCCGGGGTTCCCCACACCCGAGCGTCATAAATTCCTGCCGCGAAATCCGGTACCGCAATACGAGATGCTTCCAGAAGGGTGCGGGCACTGTGAGCTCGAGCCGCCGATAGGACGCCATCGTGCCGGGCGATTCGAGTGCGCATCCGAAGATTGTGAAAAAACCACGATCCGACGGGCGCAAGAGTCCAAGGCTGAAAATCGAAATGAAGGAATGCCTGACTTCCGGGCCGGTCATGCTGGCGAAGAAATCTGACAAGCTCCTCGCCTCGGAAATGGTGAATTACGCCGGTCGAAAGAAATATGTGTGCGGAATGTTCCGTGGAGAAAGCGTCGCCGGTCAGAAACTTGCATTCTAACTTTTCCAGATGTGCGAGACGGTTGGCCTCGGCAATCAGAGTTGAGTTGAGATCCATTCCCGCGAGTTCAAGGTTGTAATCCGCGGATGGGATCTTCGCGGCGAGTCAACGCGTGGTGTAACCGATTCCGCAGCCAACATCTACCACACGCAGTGTTTCGTGGATTCCCGCCTCACGCATCGATCGAATGACTACTCGGAGAATATTCCAGACACGATGACCATGATAGAACTCCTCCGCCAGCCGTTGCATTTCCCAATGCACGGTGAGCAGCAGCGCGTTGACATCGCGTTCGTCGAGAATACCGTCGCTGTCGGGAATTCCTAACACCGCGCGTTCGGCTTGGCGGTTATGAAATCGGGAGAACACATCCAGAACGTCCTGCTTGCGAACCGGCAAACGCCGGAGGGAGTGCGGTTCGTGCCGAACAATGAGGTCAGTGATTTCGGGCTGAGCCGGGTTCCACGCAGGAAACATGTCATCAGCGTACCCCGCTCCGGTGGCTGGCCACCAGTACTGCAAGAACCGCGGTGGACGAATCCAGCACGGGGAGCGGCGAGGAGGCGGTATGGTCGCGCGTGTGTTACTTTAGATTTTCGGCTGCCTTGGTCCAAAACCACCGTTCATGGCCAAAAAAACTACAGCATCTAAACCGGAAGAAGTAACCGTCGAAGGAATCTTCGGCGAGGGCGGCCTGCTGGCCAGCCGGCATCCGGGGTATGAATTCCGCGCGTCGCAACTGGCCATGGCGGAAGTGGTTGATGCAGCATTCCAGAAACACCAGCACGCCGTGATCGAAGCCGGCACCGGAACGGGCAAGACTCTGGCATACCTGATCCCGGCGATCCGCAGTGGGCGGCGCGTGGTGATTTCCACCGCCACGAAATCGTTGCAGGAGCAACTATTCAATAAGGACGTCCCGTTTCTGCAGAAGCATTTTGCGCCGAATCTGAAAGCGGCGCTGATGAAGGGCCGGAACAATTTTTTGTGCCGGCAGAAGGTTCACCAGATTGAGGGCCAAGCGGTGCTGCGCGGCATCGACGAAGTAGATTGGTTTTCGCAGATAAAAGATTGGGAAAAGCTGACCGAGACGGGCGACCGGGCGGAACTCACCTTTCTGCCGGACGACGCGGAATTGTGGCACCGCATTGATGCGCGCAGCGATCTGTGTACCGGGCAGAAGTGTCCGGAATTTGGACGGTGCTTCATCACCGCCATGCACCAGCGGGCGCAGGAAGCGGACCTGATCATTGTGAACCATCATTTATTTTTCGCGGATTTGGCCATCCGGCAAGACGATTTCGGGTCAATTCTGCCGGAGTATTCGGCGGTGGTGTTCGACGAAGCTCACGAAATTGAAGATGTAGCCAGCGATTATTTCGGTCGGCGCGTTTCTAGTTATCAATTCGAAGAGTTGGTGCGGGATACCGAAGCGATGCTGCGCGTGCTGAAGGTAGAGGCCTCGCCCTTGCGCAAGCATTTGATCCGCGTGCGCGAACGGGCCCGAACCTTCTTCGAGAACTTTCCGGAGCGTGAAGGCCGCTTCCCTTTTGGTCCGAACGAGCGGAAGGCATTTCTGGAAAGAAACGCTTCCGCGTTCGAAGATTTGTCTGCCGCGGTGAAACGAATCGAGACCGAACTTTCGGCGATTACCCCCAAGCCGGAGGAAATCCTGACTCTGGCGCGGCGGGCCGCTGAATTGCGGCGCGAGTTTATTTTCTTGCTGGAGAGCGAAGAGAAGAGTTACGTGTATTGGTACGAGCGGCGCGGCAAAGGAATCGTGCTGACCGCGACGCCGATCGACGTGAGCGAAATCCTGCGCGAAAAACTGTTCGATCAGTTCGACACCGTGGTGCTGACTTCAGCAACTTTAGCCGTGGGTGGCCGATTCGATTTCCTGAAACAACGGCTGGGCGTGTTGCCGGCGAAAGAAACGGTGCTGCCACAGGAATTCGATTTTCACGAGCAGGCGCTGCTGTACATTCCTCAGGCGATGCCCGACGTGCGGCACGAGACATTTTCCTCGCGGGCTGCGCATGAAATTGTGAAGCTGCTGGAAATTTCGCAAGGACGAGCATTCTGCCTGTTCACCAGCTACGCGCAGATGAAAGTGGTACACGAGATGGTGACGGGCCGAGTGAGCTTTCCCACGTTTCTTCAAGGCACGGCGCCGCGGTCGACGTTGCTGGAGCGCTTCCGCAACACGCCAAACGCGGTGCTGTTTGCAACCGCCAGCTTCTGGCAGGGTGTAGACGTGCAGGGATCACAGCTTTCCTGCGTGATCATCGATAAGTTGCCGTTCGCAGTGCCCAGCGATCCGATTGTCGCCGCCCGGGTGCGCGCGTTGCAGGAGGACGGGCGCAACCCGTTCGCGGAATATCAAGTGCCGGAGGCGGTGCTGGCCTTGAAGCAAGGATTCGGAAGACTGATTCGGTCGAAGACCGATCGCGGAATTCTGGCGATTCTGGATAACCGGATTACCCGCATGCAATATGGTAAGATTTTTTTGGAATCGCTCCCGGACTACGCGAAAACCCAGGACATTGCCGAGGTTTCGCGGTTCATGGAGAACCATCCGGACTGACGTTCTCTCTTTCGCAGCGCCCAAAACGGAGATGCGCTCGATGTACGAAGTTTATGTAGACGAACAATTCGCGGCGGCGCACAACCTTCGCAACTACAAAGGGAAATGCGAAAACCTGCACGGGCACAATTACAAAGTGCGCGTCAATCTCACCGGGCCGCAGCTGGACGAAACCGGGCTCTTGTACGATTTCGTGCATCTAAAACAAGTGATCCAGGGCGTGCTTCGTGCGCTGGACCACAAATACCTGAACGAATTAAAACCGTTTGACGTGCTCAATCCATCGGCAGAAAATATCGCCAAGTACATTTACGACGAGACCTCGAAGCAGATGCGGACCACGCCCAACGGAGCGGAAATTTCCAGCATCACCGTATGGGAGTCGGAGGTAACAGCGGCCACGTATAGACCGTAGCGGAGGGAACTCCAATGCGACTGTGCCGAGTGAAGGAAGCAGTAGCGCGCTATGAAAGTTGCCGGGCCGATGCGCGGCGTTTCAAGAAGCGAAAGACCAAGAAAAAATGAATAAAGGATTGCTGATTGTCGCTGTGCCGGCATTGTTGGTCTCTACGTTTTGGCTGACGATGGGCTGGGGCTGGCGAACCGCCGTAGTGGGTGCCTGCCTGGAAATGGCAATTCTGGTCGGCATAGCTGCGTATTCCGCGAAACGCGAGAAGACTCCTTAGAACCATACGTGTGGCCGAAGCGCGACTCGGTTTTTGCGGATCACGATACTCGATGAAACACTCGAAACTCGGCGAGACAGAACTTTCCCCGGCCTGCCACTCTCGGTCTTTTGCAACAAAGTTGCATCCCTTAACCAACAAACTCGAAAATATCGCTCGCGGAGCGAATTTGCGTGATAATGGCCGCCGCGAATTACCGTTTGAGGAGAAATACATGAGAAGAGCAATTTCGGTGTTCGGTGCATTGTTGCTGGCGTTGACCTTCGCGATGGCCGCGTTCGCGCAGGATTCCGGACGGGTGAATGGCGAGATCCTGGACAAGGAAGGGAAGCCTTACCCAGATGTCACCGTCTCTTTCAAGAATCAGGACAGCGGTCAAGTCTATACGGCCAAAACCGACAAGAGCGGGAAGTTCGTCCAGTTGGGCATGCGCGGCGGTATCTACACGGTGACCTCCACCAATGCCAAGGACGGCTTCACCTTCACTGAAAAAATGTTGGTCAGCCTCGATAAGGAAAACGACTACAAGCTGAACGTCAAAGAAGTCATGGCTCAGGCGGGCCCGAGCGCTGAAGAACAGAAAAAGCAGGCGGAGCAGGCTGAGAAATTCAAGAACATGAAGGCACATTTCGACGCCGGCGTAGCGGCGATGGCTGCGGCCAACGATTTGAGGACGCAGATTCGGACGGCATCCGCGGACCAAAAAAGCGCGCTGCAGGATAAGCGTTCCGGGGACTGCCAGACAGCGATAACCGAATTCACCCAAGCGGAACAAGGGGTTCCGGAAAAGGAAACAAAAAACCACGCACTGGTTTGGGGCAATCTAGGCGCGGCCCAGGAGTGTTCCGGCAAGTACAGTGATGCGGCCAGTTCGTTCCAAAAGGCGTCCGATCTGGTTCCCACGCCTGGATATTACACGGGGCTAGCCACCAATACCGCAAACCTCGGCGCCGCGTCGACGGATCCGAAAGAATCCGCCGCTAAATTCACCGATGCCAACGCCGCTTGCGACAAGGCGGTGGCGCTGGATCCGGCGGCGGGCGCGGTGTGCTGGAAAAACCTGGGAATCGTCCTGAGTAACAAAGGCCGCATGAAGGATGCGATCACGCCGCTGCAGAAGGCTACCACGGCGGATCCGAAGGATGCGCAGAGCTGGTTCATGCTTGGCAATGCGATGACCGCGACGATTGAGCCGAAACAGGAAGGCGACAAAATGACGTATGTCATCCCGCCGGGAACGAAGGAAGCGTATCAAAAAGCGATCGATCTGGGCGGCGCAGGCTCTCCGGTTGCCACCCAGGCGCAAGCCGCCCTCGATGGCCTAAATGCAATGAGCGGGGGAGAGGATACGAGCATCGGAAAAAAGAAGAAGAAATAGCTGTTCTGCTATGACCTCGCGAACGGCGGTGATCGATTTCGGGACGCCGCCGTTCTGTTACTCCTAGGCCCCTCCCCCACGATCTTTTCCTCAGCGCTTGTCCCCTCGATTCGAATTCGCAACGATGGTATCCTTTGCCCTCATCCCCGAAGGAAAGTGGTGCCGAAGTGAATTCCCATCAGACCAGTACGGAACGCCGCCGCAGTCAACGAGCCTTAGAGTCACTCCCTCTGGTTGTCCGAGGAGTGGACTTGCTGGGTCAGCCCTTTGAAGAACGCACCACTACGCTTGCTTACAGCAGCCACGGGTGCCGGTACACCTCGACGCATCACCTGCCTCGGAATTCCTGGGTCACCCTGGAATTGCCGGCGAGTGCAACCGGTGGCGCTTCCAGCAACCCGCTCCGTGCTCGGGTGGCTTGGGTGCAGCGGCCCCATTCGATCCGCGATTTCTTTCAAATTGCTGTGGAACTGGAATCTCCAGCGAATGTTTGGAAAAATCGACCGGCCCCGACTGCAGAAGATGTGAATCACGTCGTAGAACGGTTTGATATAACAAACGAAGCGGCAACGCCCAGTCCTACCGAATCGATCGCACCCGAATCCTTCGACGCTGCGCAGACGGAGCCCGGCGAAGCGCAGGGTTTCGAACCGACGCAGTACGAACCAATGCAGCTGGGCTCCGACAGCCCGCTGATGCGCGGCCTTCGCGCCGAACTGGACCGGCAGGCGAAAGAAGCCGCAGCCAGCGCAGCCGCGGAAGCTCGAAGCCAGGTCATCAACGTCACGCAGGAAAACGAACGCAGCTATTCCGCTCGCGCGGAAGAATCGTTCGGCAAATGGAGGGCGCAGCTCGATCAGGTACAGGAGCAAGCGCGCGCGGAATACTCTGCCCAAGTCTCGGCGCAACAAAACGAGTTCCTGCAAAATGTAAAAGCGGAGATGGATGCAGCACTGCACCGGGCTCACGGACTCATGAGCGAGCTGAATCACCAGACCGAAACACTTCGCTCCGCCAGCCAGGTCGCTCAAGAAAAAAACAGTTTACTGGCTCAGTCGCTCCTGCAAGCAGAGGCGGCGGAAACTGCGCGCGCATCGCGGCCGGCTGCCGGTCCGTCTCGCGAGGATCTGGAGGCGCAGGAAGCTTTGGCAGCGGGCTGGCGCGGCCGGCTGGAATCGGAAATGCGGGTAGCGCAAAAACAGTGGAGCGAGCTGCTGCAGTCCTCCCTGGATAGCAATCTTCAGCATATGGTTGGGCAAATTTCCGCTCATTCGCAGGAAATCCTGCAAGCCGCGGAAACAAAAATGACCGAGCGATTGGGTGAACTGCGCGAACCATTCGCGAAAGCTGCAGAGGAGGCGCGGGATACGATCGCCGGAATTCAAGCGTCGCTGGGCCAGGAAGTGCAACGCGCACGTGGGTCGCTTACCGAAGTGGAACAGGTCGCCAGCCGCACTAAAGAAATTTCGGGGCAGCTCGAAGCGGCGAGTCACGACACGCTGAATCAATTGCATCGCCGGCTCGAAGCTATCCTCGACACCCATACGGCGGAGATGAACCGCCGCGCCGACGGCATCTCGGCAAATCTGTCGCAGAAAGTCGGTTCTTCGTTGGATTCCATCGGGCACCAATTCCTGGAGCGAACCGTCGCGGAGACTGAACGTCGGTTGACGCCACATCTGGAACGCGTCCCAGCCTTGTTGCGCGATCTCGAAAGTCGCGAAATCCAGACGGAGGAAGGACTGCGCGTGCATCGCGAGCGATTGCGCCAGTTGGCCGAAAACAACCAGCGGGAAGTAGACAACCGGGTCGCGGCAACTACCGCCAGTCTGCACGCGGATTTCGAAACGGCTCGTCGTGACGCGCTCGCAAAATGGAGCGAAGAGCTCGACGCCAGTGGCGTGCGGGCCGCTCACTCGGCCGCGGAGTCGCTCGGGAAGACTTCGGAATGGTTTCAGCAGGAAGCGCGCGCGCGAATGCAGGTGTTGGTGGAACAGGCCCTGGTAACGGCGGGCGCTGGCCTTGGCGAAAAAACGACGGCAGCCACCCAAAACTTTGAAACCCAGCTAGCCGCACAGGCGACGACTCAGCTCGCACAGATTCGTGAACAAGTGGATGGAGTGGCCAACGAGGTGATCGGAAGGACGCGCAGCGAGCTGGAACGCGCGGCCGAAACGGTGGCAGCCTCCTTTGGACAGGTTCTTCACTCTGAACGCGACCGCCAAACCGTGGAATTTGAAGCTGCAACCAGTGGCATCCAGCGTCAACGCGCCGAGGAGTTTGACCACTCGACCCAGGAGCTGCTGCATAAATTGGATGTGAACGCGTGGACCTCCGTCGAAGGCTTCCGCGCGCGCATGGCTGAACAACTGGAAACGGCCGTGGCCGAAGGCCGCGGTGCACTGCAAGCGGAATTCGCTTCAACCCTGGAGAACTATCGCACCGAACGCGATGCCCACAAGCAGCAGTGGGTCGAACATCTCGAACGCTTGTCGGGCGACGCGACCGGAAAGTACCAGGAAAAATTACAGACCAGCAGCGATGCCTGGGTCAGTTCGTCCATGCGCCGGCTGAACGAACACGGGCAGAATGGCATCGAGTCGCTGCTGCGGACTGCGGATCAAGCGCTGCGGGATTCGTTTGCCAAGGTCTTCGAGGGGCTTTCTGAAATGTTGCGCGATCGAAGTGTGGGCCCGTCCGGAGTGGGAAGCGCCTCAGGATTCGGCCAAATGTCCAATCGCGACAGCGGAGAAGGTCCTGGCCCGCGGAACAACGTAATTTAATTCATTCTTTCGCGCCGCTAGATCCAATTGCAAGCTCGTCGCTGCCGACCGTTCCCACCGCTGCGGGATATTTGCTATGCTCTCGCGCGTAAAGACCCAACCTTCATCTGACTAGGAGTCGTATGACTCGTCTGCTGTGCGCTGCCGCCGTGATTTTTTGTCTTGTCGTTTGTCCGCTGAAATCACAAGACCGGAAAGCGACAGCCGCGGGAGATTATCTGTTCGCGTGGGCTGGTGACTCAGAACAAAAAGGCAACGATTTTTTGGCGGTCATTGACGCCGACCCCTCATCGGCAGCCTATGGGAAATTAGTGACCACGCTGGCTACCGATCAAAAAACGGTTCAGGTCCATCACACCGAATATACGATGCCCGCCAGCGGGCTGCTTTTTGCCAACGATCATGGCGCCGGCCGCACGTTTGTTTTTGACGTGCGCGATCCGCTGCGCCCCAAGGTTGCGACCTCTTTTACCGATATGGGCGGCTACATGCATCCGCACTCGTACCTGCGCCTGCCGGATGGAAATGTCCTGGCTACTTTTCAGCACGCACACCACGCCAGCAGTGACATGGCGATGGGCGCCACCGGTGGCCTGGTGGAAATTAACGACGAAGGCAAAGTCGTTCGTTCGGCAAGCAGCGCCGACCCCTCATTCGCCGACGCTTTGTTGATGCCATACAGCCTGGTCGTCCTGCCGGAACTGGACCGCATCGTTTCCACCAACTCTTCCATGCATTTGGACGAAATTTTCAGTGGCGTTACCTATCAGGTGTGGCGGCTCTCCGATCTCAAGTTGCTTAAGACGGAATACTTCGACGTGGGTGAAAATCGTTATGCGCAAATCAGCCCGGAAGAGCCTCGACTTGGTCCGGACGGGTCGATCTTCGTCCAGACGCTTGGCTGTGGAATCGAACGCATCACCGGTATCAGCACCGATCAGCCAACTTCGCGCCTCGTGTATTCGTTCCCAGGCAACTGGTGCGGCGTTCCCGCCATTGTGGGGCATTACTTGATTCAAAGCGTTCCGGCGATGCATGGTCTGATCGTTCTGGATATCGCGAACGCGGCTAAACCTGTGGAAGTCTCGCGAATAAAATTGACCGATACCTACAGCCCGCACTGGATCGCCTGGGGCGCAAAAACCCAGCGTCTGGTGGTCACCTCCAGTGGGTCGCCGGTCGATCACCGGCTTTTCTTGTTGAAACTTGATCAGGCGACCGGAGCAATCACTTTGGACGACGCTTTTCGTGACACTGATGGAAAGCCTGGATTCAACTTCGCCGATCGCGAATGGCCGCAAGGTTGGAAAGGAACGGGCGCACCACACGGGGTAGTTTTTTCACGTTAATTCAATTTTTGGGGTTCGGCGTAACTGCCGCCGGCCAGAACCATATTCCCCGCGACAGTCCGATTATTTCGTTCCAACCACTTCGAGCACGGCGTTCGCGACATATTGAACTTGTTCCGCGGACATTTCCGGAAACAACGGAATGCTGAGCACGCGTTCGCAGGCCCGCTCCGCGTGTGGAAAGGTGCCGGCGGGATAGCCCAGGGACGAGTAGGCCGGCTGCAGGTGCACCGGCGTCGGATAATGCACGGAAGTTTCAATTTCGCGTTCGGCGAGCTGCGCGACGACGGCTGGGCGATTTTTCACGTAGATGACGAATTGATGGTACACACACTCATCACGCGGATCGTCGACCGGCATCGTAAGTTTCGCGGGCTCGAGTAACCGGCGGTATTCGCGGGCGATTTCGCGGCGCCGTTGGGTCCAGGCGTGTAGACGCCGCAGCTTAATGCGCAACACCGCGCCCTGAAAACCCTGCATGCGATAGTTGAATCCCACAAATTCGTGAGCATAACGCGCGGTTTGGCCGTGGGAGCGCGCGGCTCGCGCGAATTTCGCGATTCCTTCGTCGTTCGTCGTGAGCGCGCCCCCTTCCCCGTAAGCTCCCAGATTTTTCGATGGATAAAAGCTGAAGGCGGCCGCCTGGCCCAGCGAGCCGACCCGCTGCTGACGATAGCGGGCGGCGTGCGCTTGCGCCCCATCTTCGAGAACCCGAAGGTTGTGGCGCGCGGCGATTTCGCGGATTGGATTCATGTCTGCCGGACGGCCGTAAAGATGAACCGGCACGATGGCTCGGGTGCAGGGCGTGATGGCTCGTTCCAGCAACTTGGGATCGAGATTCGCCGTGGATGGATCGATGTCGATAAAGACCGGGCGCGCGCCACAATAGGAGATCGCTTCGGCGGTAGCCAGGAAAGTGTTAGGTGTGGTGATCACTTCGTCGCCGGGCTGCACGCCGATGCCCAACAAGCCCAGATGCAGCGCCGCCGTTCCGCTGCTTAGCGCGACGCAGTGAGCCGTGCCGCAAAAATCGGCGAACTCGCGTTCGAAGGCCTGCACTTCAGGGCCTTCGACAAACGCGGAATTCTGGCAAACGCGATCCAGCGCCGGCAGAATCTCGTCGCGCAGAGCGGCATATTCAGCTTTCAAATCAAGGAGTGGAACTTTCATGAGTGGCCTTTCGCAGACTTAAAAACTCTACGATACTGCGGGCCGTGCGGCAAGCGGCGGTACCGGCGACGATCACTCAACTCGACGGCGCGGCGCGATCGAGGATTCTGGCGTCAAACACTCGTAGCTCAAATATGCGTCAGTGTGCCGGTGATTTTCGTGCGCCGCAAGGCCCACGCAAATATGCCGAAGGACACCGGAATAAGGATCGCCGCAAAAATCAAAAGCACGACAATCGAATGCCCCAATTCCGGCCAGCTTCCCGCCCCCAGCAGCGCGGCGCGCATTCCTTCCAAAGCATAGGTGATCGGAATCAATCGCGCCACAATCCGCAACGGTTCCGGCAAAACGGAAACGGGATACATCATCCCGCCGACCAGGCCGGAGACTCCCAGGAATAGCCACTTCGCCGGATTCCCGCGCCGGAAAAGAAGCGAATAAGCCGCCGAGATAATTCCCAGTCCGGAGAAAGCCAGGATTGACGCGAAAAGAACCAGGATGGCACCCGGCCAATTTGCCGAACGCGGAGAGAAATCAAAGAACAAAATTCCCCATCCTAGATAAACACACGTGCGCAGTGCGAGCGCCGTGAATGGATATACCGCAGAACCCGCCAGAATCACCGGAAGCGGCGTTTGCGTGACCAGCAGCGCCTCGAGCGTACGATTTTGCCGCGCTTCTTCGATGCTGGTGTCAAATGCGGTCAGCGAGACGCTCAGGTAGTCGAAAAATGCGAAGCCCACCAGGGCGAATGCAAAGTAGCTGCTTCCCGCGGGAAGTGCGCTCGAGAGTTCCGGGCTTTGCACAAAGCGTGAGAGATAATAAAAAGTAGCCACACCAAAAAATGCTTCGAGAATTTCGATCAGGAAAGCACCACGATATCCGCGGGCGATGGCGAAATCGCGAAGGAAAAAAGCCATGACCTTGCGCCAAGTGCGAAGGAAACTCACGAAGTAACCCCGCTGCATGCGGGTTCGCGCACCAATTTGGTAACCGCATCGGCAAAATTCTGGGAACCGGTCTTCCGGCAGAGACCGGAGGGTGTATCAAAAGCGATGGCGCGGCCCTGCTCCAAAACGAGCACGCGATCGGCAACCTCCTCAACTTCGCTGAGCGTGTGCGATGCGAAAAGAAGAGTTGTACCGACACGGCGCACCAGATCGTCTTTGATCACACGGCGGAAGTCGGCCGCTGCGAGCGGATCCAAGCTGCGCGTGGGTTCGTCTAAAAGAAGCACAGCGGGTTCGTGGAGTAACGCGCGAGCCAGCCCCAAACGATGGGTCATACCGGTCGAGAACGTGCGGACTTGGCGGTCGAGGTCGGCGGTAATTCCCATCCTTTCAGCCGTGGCGGCAATTCGGGTCCGGATGTCACTTGCGGACATATTGTTCATGGTGGCGAAGAAGACTAGATTTTCGCGAGCGCTCAGGCGGGCGTAGAAGCCTTCATCGCCTCCAGTGTGGTACCCGATCTGTCGCCGGGCCGCGGCGGGCGAGCGTTCGACGTCGTTGCCAGCGACCGAAGCATGACCTTGAGTTGGGAAAATGAGGGTGGCGAGGATGCGGAGCAGTGTAGATTTACCAGCACCATTCGGCCCCACAATTGCTACTGCTTCCCCGGACGCGACCGCGAACGAAATACCAGCGAGTGCACGTTCGGTCGGCTTGGAAATCGGTTGCAGCAAACTTCGCCAGCCCGAGCGTGCCGGAGGGAAAAACTTCTCGAGCGAAGATACGGCGATATCATCGGCAGGCATCGTTGTGGTTATAACCGAACTCCTCGGGGCAATCCAGTTCCGTCGTTGCTTTCTACCTGAGTCTCGGTAGAATATGGGAAGCGAGAGACGGCGTTTGGCGTAAACGCCGGTTTAGGTTTTCGTTATCGCCCCAGCCCAGCAACCCTGACGTGCCAAGGAGCGGCCACAATGGACGCACCTCTTTCCTTACAATCGACGGTAATGGTGACTTCCGAACAGGTTTCTTGTCCGCTGGGCGATGAATCGGCCATCTTGAATATGAAGAACAGCGTTTATTACGGCGTAAATCCGGTGGGCGCGACCGTGTGGAATTTGCTGAAAGAAGCGAAGACGGTAAGCGAGATTCGTGACGCCATTCTGGACGAGTACGACGTAGACCAAGTACGCTGCGAAAAAGATTTGTTTGCGCTGCTGGAAGAAATGCGAAGCGAAGGTCTGATCGAAGTACGGGATCGGATGACCGGTTAGGACGTACTCGGCCGTCTGCGACTTTGCAGCCGGCAAGGGGTTGAACCGATCTGGTGAAAGCGACGATACAAGCGAAGATGCAAGCCACGAAACAAAGTTGGCGGACCTATTGGGCGCTGAACCACGCCGAGCGCGCCATCGCGCGATCGGCTGCGCTGGAGTTGACCGCCACCTGGATCGGTTTGCGCTTGTTCGGATTCGGGCGCTGGAAACAAATCATTACCCGGCGAACGGAAACCTCCGAGCCTCGCCGCACGACATTATCTGCCAATCGCATTTTGCAGTTGCAAGCTGCGGCGGCCCGCAATCTTTTTTTTCATGCGAATTGTCTGGAGCAGTCCCTGGTGTTGTGGATGCTTTTGCGGCGCCACGGCTTCGCGGCCGACCTGAAAATTGGAGCCCGAAAAGAGGCGGGGCGATTCGAAGCTCATGCCTGGGTGGAACTCAACCAGGTTCTCTTGAACGACCATTCCGACTCGGATCCCAAGTTCGTGCCCTTTGACCGCGCCATTTCTTCGCTGGAGACCCAACCCGAATGAGCGGGATCGTGGGCATGTTCGAGCGGGGCGGAGCGCGAATCGATCGCGCCCTGCTGCAAGCTCTGACCGATTCCCTCTCGTATTGCGGGCCGGACGCGCGCGACACCTGGACCAGCACTTCCGCGGGCTTCGGCCACACCCTGCTGCGAACCACGTTTGAATCTCGGAATGAGCGCCAGCCCGCTAGTTTCGCCGGCCAATATTGGATTACGGCTGACGCGCGCATTGATTGCCGGGACGAGCTGATTGGGGAAATGACCCAAGCCGAGGAATTCGATCCCGCGCTGGCGCGCCGCTCGGCCAGCGACTCCGATCTGATTCTGCGGGCGTATTCGATTTGGGGAGAGGATTGCGTACAGCGCCTGCGCGGGGATTTTTCGTTCGCGATCTGGGACGCGCGCCAAAGGAAACTTTTTTGCGCCCGCGACCATTTCGGCATCAAGCCCTTTTACTACGCCGAACTTGGTGAGCTCTTTCTGTTCAGCAACGTCTTGGATTGCTTGCGGCAACATCCGGACATTTCGACAGACTTGAATGAAGCAGCGGTCGGCGACTTCCTGCTGTTTGGAGTGAACTGCGACGAGGCCACCACCACCTTTCGAGATATTCGCCGGCTCCCGGCGGCCCATTCGATGACGGTGTCAGCCGATGGCACCCGCACCAAGCGCTACTGGACTGCGCCAACCGAAGGCCGCATCCGCTACGGTCACGCTGAAGATTTCGTCGAACATTTCCAGATTCTGCTGCAGCAAGCGGTTGCAGACCGTCTGCGGACCGATCCAGTCGGAATCTTACTCAGCGGCGGGCTTGATTCCGCGACGGTCGCTACCACGGCGCGAGAGCTATCGCACACCGGCGCGTCGACGTCTGACCTGCGGGCCTACACAGTGGTCTACCAATCGTTAATTTCGGATCATGAAGGTCACTACGCGCGGCAGGTTGCCGATTTTCTGAAAATCCCAATTCGGTTCATCGCCGTGGATGACCTGAAGCCATTTCAATACGGGAACGATTCCGATGTGCGCTGGCCGGAACCGGTGGATGATCCTTTTTTTGCGGGTCTTTTCACTCAGTTTGAAAACATCGCTGCGGAATGCAGAGTGGCGCTTTCAGGCGAAGGCAGCGACAACTTGATGCATTTCCAGATGTGGCCGCATTTTAAGGACATGCTCAAGCGTCGCCAGTGGTCGAACTTGGCCATGCAGACGCCGGAGTATTTAGCAGTTCGTCCTTCACCGTGGCCCGGTTTACGGCGTCGCGCAGCTGGAGTCTTCGGAAAAGATCACACCGCCCCGATTTTTCCCAAGTGGCTCGCTCCCGATTTTGTTGCCAGGTTTAACCTGCAGGATCGCCTGCAGGAATGGAGCGAATTGCCGGACTACCAACCTCACCCGATTCTGCCGAAAGCTCACGCTTCCATGTCCTTGCCGCATTGGGCCAACGCCTTCGAACGGGAGCATGTGGGCGTGACGCGCAGCCAGGTTGAGGTACGTTATCCGTTTCTCGATCTTCGCGTCGTCAACTTCCTGTTGGCTCTTCCGCCGTTTCCGTACTTTTTTGAAAAGCAGATCGTGCGGCAAGCAACCGCAGGCCGGCTGCCCGAATCTGTCCGAACCAGAAAGAAAACACCCCTGCAGGGTAATCCTCTGGCCAAACATCTGGAGCAAATGGGTACGAAATGGCTAGATGAGGTAGACTGGTCTCCCGATATGGACTCATACACCGACCGCCGAATGCTGCAACCGTTTCAAAACGAAATGGATGCGGAGAAGCTTCACTCGAATATCCGGCCCCTGTGTCTTAACTTTTGGTTGCAGTCAGTGCGCAAGGTCCGGTATAACTTGCGTGCGGAGGTTCGCAATGCTTAAGCCCGTAAAACGGGATTTTAAAAAACCGTACTCATCTCCCAAGCTAACTACCTACGGGAATGTGCAGCAATTGACACAGAAAGTCGGATTACGTAGAAGCCCCGATGGCGGCAGGTTCCCTAGAGCTAAAACTCATATGTAGTTTTATGTTGAAAAGAACTTTCTAATCCGTGATTCATCAGGTTGGCAAAGTTTACAAAATCTGAAGGTTACATCGTGATGCCCGACGTCCGGTCACGATGTCCGGATGTTCCAATTCTGACTGCCTCCAATTTTGCCTATTGTCTGTTTGGTTTGAATATCCGTACAAATTTGGCCTTGCCAGAAATCTCCCTCGTCCAGGCAACTCCAGGCAGCCCGAAGAGCTTGCCCCACGGAATTCCCAGCGTCGAGATTAAGTTGGCAAAAACTCCCGATGGCTTAGGACAAACTCCAGACCTCGCTGAGGAGTTATGGTATGCGACCGAAGACCGGGACCAGATTGGAACGGCGGCCTTAAGAATCTGGAAGACGAGAGACCGGCGTTTTCTGAGGCTTGAATATTTCGATGGGACTAGATTTTGGCTCGATATCGAGGGCAGGCAGATTTGGGCCACGTGGCCTGACAGCTTGACCCTTGAAGACACCTCAACCTATCTGCTCGGACCGGTGTTGGGGTTGCTGCTGCGGTTGCGGGGCGTGACTTGCCTGCACGCGAGTGCTGTCAGTTTCGGTGATTTCGCCGTTGCGTTCATCGGCTCCGAAGGAGCCGGCAAATCAACGACCGCCGCAGCGCTAGCCCAGCAAGGTTGCGCGATTATCACCGACGATATAGTTGCCCTGGCCGAAACGGACGGCGTTTTTTACGTCCATCCTGCGTATCCATACCTCTGCTTGTGGCCGGAATCGGTGGCATCCATTTATGGGTCTGCCGATGCACTTCCGCGATTTAGCCCAGCGTACGACAAACGTTGTTTATCGCTGGAACAGCGAGGACTAAGCTTCGAAGCCAGGACACTGCCGCTGAAGGCGATTTATGTTCTGGAAGAACGACGGTCCGATCCAGCGCCAGTTATTGAACCACTCGCCGATCAAAGCGCCCTTCTGGCGCTGATCGCCAACACCTTTGCGACCAACGTGCTGGATAGCGCCATGCGGGCTGAAGAATTTAAGCTTCTGGGCCGATTGGTTCCCCGTACCAAGATACGTAAGGTGTTCCCACACCGAGACGTTGACCGTCTGCCGGATCTGTGTCGGGCCATCCGCCACGACGTCGAGGGGGCGAAAGGCGAACTTCCAGTTCGCTTGGATATCGCCGGGACTGAATAAATCAACACCCATGGCTCATTGTATACTCTGTGGTGGAATAACTTTCCCCTATAGTTCTTCCGAGCTCTGCGCCGTGCTACTATCCCTCTCGATTAAGACCTTTGGCTTTCGGAATTCCAGCCCCTTTTGCGCCCGGGTCCGTTTTCCCGGCGAAAATGCCACGCTACCGCTGCCAGCCAAGGCCAGCGCATAAACTTTCAGGCCCAAGAATAAAATCTAAGCTGCATCAACGAGCAAGAGGAGAACTACCATGTTGACGCCTTCCCGCCGACTCAGCATCGCAGCGTTCGTGGCCGCAAGTCTGGCCGTCGCTTTGTCGTTTTTGTTCATTGTGAACCGGTCCGGCTACAAACAGACGGGTTCGAAAACTTTGCCCGCAGCTGCGAACTCCCTGGGCGCGAATGGCCCAGTCTCGGCGATGGCTGATGCTGAAGTCATGAAGGCTTACGGACAGCTCCCGTTGTCCTTCGAGTCCAACCAAGGACAAAGCGCCGCGGACGTAAAATATCTGACTCGCGCCGATGGCTACCTCCTGTCACTGCGCGTCCAGGAAGCCGATCTAACCTTCCATCAAGCGCCGGCCGCACGGCGTGTCGCCACCAACCGGTTGAAAATGTACCGGACCCACCGCATCCCGGCGACGCCGGAAAAATTCTCTACCCTGCGTATGCACCTGGATGGATCAAATCCCAGCGCGGAAATAACCGGCCTCGATCGTACCGCCACCAAGATCAATTACTTCCTCGGCAACGACCCGAAAAAATGGCACACCGAAGTTCCGGCTTATTCCAAAGTGAAATATGCCGAGATTTATCCTGGCGTCGATTTGATGTTTTACGGCAATCGCCGCCAACTGGAATACGATTTCGTGGTTGCGCCCGGCGCCGATCCAAAATCGATTGCGCTAAATGTCGAAGGCGCCCGTAAAGTCTATTTGAATGCGAACGGTAACCTGATCCTGGATGTTCCCGGCGGCGAAGTGAAGTTCAAGAAACCGGATGTGTACCAGGATTTCGATGGTACGCGCCGCGAAATCGCCGGAAATTACGCTATCAAGAATCGTCACGAAGTGCGTTTCGCGCTCGCGGATTATGACCGCAGCCAACCGCTGACGATTGACCCGGTAGTGACTTATTCCACCTATGTGGGCGGAAGCGGCAGCGCTAATGGTGGAGATATGGCGGCGGGGATTGCGCTGGACTCTGCGGGTGACGCGTACATTGGCGGAGTGACGTTTTCGGCGGACCTCACGCAAGTCAACGGAGTCGGCCCGGTGCCCGCATCTTTGGGACTGGCCAATTCCAGCGGCTTTGTCGCCGAATTAAATCCCATGGGAACGGCCGCGTTGTATCTCACTTATCTGGGCGGCGAAACTCAGGACGGCGTTTTGGCTATCGCCGTAGATTCCAACAAAAATATTTATGTCACCGGCTTTACACAGTCTTCTTTGTTCCCATTGAGTACGACCAATACGCCATTTGAACCGATCCCGCCGGACAGCGTCAGTTCGGGGGGGTCGGCGTTCGTCACACGCCTCGATCCCACGAAATCCGGCAGTGCCCAGCTCATATACTCCTCATATCTCGGCGGTGGTGGGCCGTCGGCGTCGGATCAGGGAAACGGTATCGCGGTCGATGCGAATGGGAATGCATACGTCACGGGAGTTACACTTTCCTCGACCAACTTTCCGATTGCACATGCGTCTGCCGCTCCTTTTTCTACGACCTTGCTGAGCGCGGCGGGCAACGCGTTCGTTACCGAAGTGAATACAAACGGCAGCGGCCAACCTTCGCTGTTGTTCTCAAGTTATCTGGGCGGGGCCGGAACGGGCTCCACTAACTTTCCGTTCGGAGACTTCGGTGCGGGCATAGCGGTTGACTCCAGTTCGAACGCCTATATCGTGGGCACCACGTCCTCCGGCCTTTCCTTTCCGAACCAGGGTACTCAAATCACTTCCTGCGCCAAGAATGCGGACTCCACCGTGTTCGTAGCCGAAATTGGTTTGGCCACACCAACCACCCCAGTGTTGTCATATTCCACCTGTTTGGCGGGATCAACGGCCGACGTCGGCCAGGCCATCGCGCTCGGACCGAATAACCAAGTCTACCTCACCGGGGCGACATTTTCCGCCGACTTCCCGGTCACCGCACACACAATCCCCGTAGGTTTCCCTGGGACGCCGCCAGTCGGTGCTCCGAATGCGAGCGACAGCGTCGCGTTCGTCTCAACCGTTAATACTACCCACGGTACTCTGGGTTACTCAACGTTACTTGGAGGCGGAGGCGGAGACACAAGTGGAGATGGCGGGTTCGGAATCGCGAGCGATACTGCTGGAGTCGCCTACGTGACCGGTCAAGCGGGCTCCGCAAACTTTCCTATCACTCCCGGAGCACTGCAGTCGACCCGCACGAATAATCGGGGCAGCGTTTTCGTCTCTAAAGTTAACGCTAGCGCCGGTGGCCAGGGCGGAGCAGACTTGATCTACTCTACGTACTTCGGAGGCAACGGTGACGGAGTGGATCCGGATGCCGGGAACGGAATCGCCGTATCCGGCACCAACGCATATATCGCCGGTCAGGCGACCGCGGGGCTCAGCACGACCGCTGGCGTCTATCAAACTGCCACAAAGAATGCGACGGGAATAAATGCCTTTGTCGCGGACCTTCCGCTAATCGCGACCCTTACCGCAACGCCCAATCCGCTCGCTTTCGGCACCCAGCCGCTCAATACGCCGAGCACAACGATGACCGTGACGGTCACCAACAACTCGGGTGGCACTCTCCCGGTGACCTTCGTCGTCACCGGAGCGAATGCCGGTGATTTCACAGCAGCGTCGGGCGCCACGAATGGTTGCGGCGCGACGTTGGCGGCAGCGGGTACCTGCACCGTTGACGTGGTATTCACTCCCACGGTTGTCGGAGCAGAAGCAGGAACTTTGACCATCGGAACCGCACCGAATACGGTCGCCGTTGCACTGACCGGCGCGGGTTCGACTCTTACGGCGACTCCCAATCCACTCGCTTTCGGCAGCCAACCGCTCAATACGCCGAGCGAAGCGCTGACCGTGACAGTCACCAACAATTCGGCTGGCACTCTCCCGGTAACCTTCGCGGTCACTGGCGCAAATGCCGGCGACTTCGTGGCGGCCACCGCGGGTACCGCAACGCCCTGCGGAGCAACGCTTGCAGCGGCTGGCACCTGCACCATCGGTGTGGTCTTCACTCCGACGTTGGTCCCGGCCGGCGCAGAAACCGGAACACTGACGGTCGGAACCGTTCCCAATTCGGTCGCGGTTGCGCTGACTGGAACGGGGACTGCGGCCACCGGCGCCTTCACCGTAACCGCACCTGCAACCGCCAGCCTAACCAGTGGCGTTTCCGGATCAATTCCGGTAACCGTCACCGGCAGTGGGGGCTTCACCGGCACGGTGAATCTGACCTGTGCCGGCGGGACGGCGAACGTGTCCTCCTGCACCATGATGCCGACCAGCGTGAATATCACTGCCGGCACGCCGACTCAGACGGCTGCGGCGAATGTGGTGGCGACCATATCGTTGGTCGCGCCGCCCGATGCGCTGAAAACGCCGCCCCCGTCCTCACTGCGTCAGGTGGTTTTCCTGGCGTTGGGAATGATGGCATTGTTCATGATTCCGATTACTCAACGTCGTCGCGCTCGTTTGGGTATGGTCGCGGCGATGCTGGTATTCGTAGTCGTGGCGGGCTGCGGTGGAGGTGGTGGTCCACACACTGGCACCGGAACGGTTACGATCACCGGCACTGCTCCGGGTTCGCCAGCGTTACCGCCGCAAACCGCAACGGTGAACCTGACCATTACCAAATAACAATCATTGCGAATTCAACTTCCGGCCGCGCGCTCTGGATGCCAGGCGCGCGGCCTTTTTTTTCGGGCAGGTCATCCCACGTCCGAGCTGCACGAATCTCCGGAATATCGTCGGCTCCCCTACACTTCGCGCCGGTTTCCATCTATTCTAGGGGCCGCCAAATGCAAACCATTGCTGGCCGTCCGCATCTGAACCTGCGCGGAACATTTCCCCAATAAGCGCGAAATCCTGGGAGGAAGTTGTCGATGAAAAAGGTAGCGGGATTTTTATTGTTGGTTGCCATTTTTAGTTCGCCGGCCTTCGCACAGCAGGAAAAAGACAGTTGGAGCATATTCAAAAAACCGCCCACCAAGAGCAGGCTGGAGTTGGGCGGCGGCCTCTTGTTCCGTTCGTTCTCAAACCTCACCCCTACCGGAACCCCGAACAACACGCGGCTCAACATGCTGGGATTTGATACCTATGCGGACTACCGCTTTCTTCATTGGCTGAGTCTCGGCGGGGACCTTTCTGGGACTTATCACCTGAGCAGCGAAAACGGGAATACTCAAATCTATACGATAATGCTGGGCCCGCAGATTTATCCCTTCGGCCACAATCACAAACTTACGCCATGGGGCCACGTGCTTTTCGGTCGCGGCTTCTACGGTTTCAACCTCGAAAGCCAGGGCGGATTCAATCCGTTCAGCCGGTGGGATAATGCCTTTGCCTTGATGGGCGGTGGCGGGCTGGATCTTCGATTCAAGCGACGCTGGAGGATCCGCCTCATCGAATTCGACTATGAAAGCACCAAGTTCAACGCTTCGGGAACCAACGGCTACGGCGGCAACTATCGCGTGTCGGTCGGACTTCTGTATCGTTTCGGCGTGAGATAAGAAATCGCCGGAAGAATTGCGCCTATTCGAGCCGCTCCTGAGCTTATTAATTTTGGCCTACACCATCACGCGGCCGATTGGCCGCTTCGAATCTTCAAGTCCGCGAATTTAACCTTGCGGAACCACCTCCTCTCGTAGGAGATTACGGCACCGTGGAGCACACATCCGAAGGGTCCGGCAAGCGCGGCGCGATTGTGGCGCTCGCGGTGTGCCTTTTCACTTTGCTTTTTTATCAATCCGGAAAGCTGTGGCTGGCGGACCGCGACACTCGATCTAATTCCCTGGTGAGACTTGAACGCGGCGCTGCTCTGGAGCCGGGCAACGCCGATGCCTGGGACGCACTCGGGCGTTTCCGCCAGCTCGATTTCACCGACCCCGATCTTTCCGGTGCGCTGCTCGATTATCAGCGCGCGGTGCAGGCCAACCCGCTTTCCGCGCACCACTGGATGAATCTCGCGCAGGCCTACGAAGCGAACGGGGACATCGCTCACGCACGCGAGGCGTTTCAGCAGGCGCGCTCGGTCTACCCCTTGTCCGCTGAAGTCTCGTGGAATTATGGAAATTTCTTGCTGCGGCAGGATCAAAGCGCCGAAGGCTACGCCGAAATCCAGCACGCGGTCCGCGCCGATCCAAAATTGTTGTCGCTCGCCATTTCCCGGACTTGGCGCTCCAGTCGCGACGTCAACGTCCTTTTGGACCGCGTTTTGCCGGTCGATTCCGATGCCTACCTACTCGCCCTAGACTATTTTGCGAGCACCCGGCAGATGGATCCCGCCTTGGTGGTGTGGCAGCGCCTGGTGGCGATTGGAAAACCGATCGTACTGTCAAAATCGTTTCCGTTTCTTGACGAACTGATTGCCGAGGATCGTTCCCGCGACGCGCAACGCGTCTGGACCGATGCCCTGACCATGGCCGGATTGAACCACGATGATCCCTTAAACCATTCACTAATCTCGAACGGCGATTTTGCGCAGGACCTCATCAATGGCGGGTTGAGCTGGCGGTGGGATACGCTG
>Ga0307474_10000498_pt1 | contig 28124 bp, 19 predicted proteins | sample atmos_gasesECM1C_2_FD_203312 | JGI IMG/M metagenome (GOLD analysis project Ga0307474, IMG submission 203312) | Hardwood forest soil microbial communities from Morgan-Monroe State Forest, Indiana, United States - atmos_gasesECM1C_05 | ecosystem: Environmental > Terrestrial > Soil > Temperate... | reverse complement strand
CGGCGCGTCTCCTCACTGCGGAACCGAAGCGCCCAATCGCAGGTTATTTCTGGAGCCGCGATAGCAAATACATTCTTTACGCAAAAGATAACGACGGCGATGAAAACTACAATGTCTATGCCGTAGACCCTGGTGCCAAGCCGCCGGCGGGCGCGGACGTTCCCGTCTCGCGCGACCTGACCGGACTCAAGGGCGTCCGCGTGCAGATTGTGGCCATACCCAAGAACGACCCGGACACGATCTACATCGGTTTGAACGACCGCGACAAAGCCTGGCATGACCTCTACAGGCTGAGGCTCTCCACCGGCGAGAAGACATTGGTACGCAAAAACACGGAACGCATCACCCGCTGGGAGTTTGATCTTCAAGGTAACCTGCGCCTGACCAGCCGTTCCGCAGAGAACGGCGACACGGAAATCCTTCGCGTCGATTCCGCCAAGTTCACCAAGATTTATTCCTGCAATGTGTTTGAGTCTTGCGACACAATTCGCTTTCAGAAAGATGGCAAGCGGGCGTACATGGAGACCAACAAAGGCGCCGACATGAACTTGAGCGCTTTGGTGCTGTTCGATCCGGAGACTGGAAAGACCAAGACGGTGGAATCCGATCCGCTCCACAAAGTGGACTTCAGCTCCGCCGTCTTCTCGGAAGCCACAGACCAGTTGGCGATTACCTTGTACCAGGACGATCGCGTGCGCCGCTATTTCAAAGACAAAGGCTTCGAAGCCGATTTCAAATGGCTCAGAGGAAAGTTTCCCGGAAAGGAACTTACTCGAGTCTCGTCCACGTTGGACGAGCAGGTGTGGTTGGTGAATGCCTCTAGCGACACCGAGCCGGGTGAGACTTACATCTTTGATCGCAAGACGCACAAACTCACGTTGCAATACAGGGTCCGTGAGAAGTTGCCCCGCGACGCCCTGGCAGAGATGAAGACAGTCAGCTATAAGTCCTCAGACGGTCTGGAAATTCCGGCTTATCTCACGCTGCCCAAAGGCATCCCTGGGAAGAACCTGCCCACGATCATTTTCCCGCATGGCGGGCCGTGGAGCCGTGACCTGTGGGGTTACAACGGATACGCCCAATTCTTTGCCAACCGCGGTTACGCTGTGTTGAGCATGAACTTCCGCGGCTCTACCGGATATGGCAAGAAATTCCTTGATGCCGGAAACAACGAATGGGGACGCAAGATGCAGGACGACGTCACTTGGGGCGTGACTTACTTAGTTGACCAAGGCATCGCCGATCCGAAGCGAGTGGGCATATTCGGCGGTTCCTACGGCGGCTATGCCACGCTGGCCGGGGTAACCTTTACACCAGGTGTTTACGCCGTGGCTGTGGACCTGTTCGGCCCGTCCAACTTGATTACGCTCATGGACTCGATCCCGCCTTACTGGGAATCCATTCGCGTGATGTTCTATCAGCGCATGGGAGATCCCACGACCCCTGAAGGCAAAGCGCTGCTGGTAGAGCGCTCTCCGTTGAACTCTGCTGACAAAATCAAAACGCCGTTGATGATTGCGCAAGGCGCCAACGATGCTCGGGTCAACCATGCTGAGTCGGAGCAGATTGTGATAGCGTTGCGCGACCGCGGCTTCCCTGTGGAATATCTGCTGATTCCCGACGAGGGCCACGGTTTTGCCCGGCCGGTAAACAACATGGCATCGATCATGGCCACAGAGAAATTTTTCGCCAGATATATTGGAGGACGCTACCAGGAAGGGGGAACGCCGGAAGTGGTGGCACGCTTGAAAGAAATAACGGTTGATCCAAAAACCGTGGTACTGGCCAAGAAAGTGGATTCTAGCTCCGTCGGCGCTCCCACTCTGGCTATGGAGCTGCAACCTGGCAAGTACAAGTACCAAGCTAAGATTGAAGCCAATGGCCAGCAGGTCTCGCTAACTATCTCGACCACCATAGCTGCAGAGGGCAACACCTGGACGGCCACAGACGTGATGGAGACACCGAATGGCACGGTGACTGAGATATCGACGTTGGATCGAGGAACCTTGATCGGGCGCAAGCTCAACGTGAAACAGGGGCCGGTAACAATCGACCTCAACTTCAGTAGCGACAAGGCCACCGGCAACATGAACGTGAACGGACAGGATCGTACGATTTCAGTTGATCTGGGAGGACCGCTGTTTGCCAATGCTGCCGGCGCGAAACAGTCGATCTCGTGCCTACCCTTGGCTGAAGGCTACAGCACCACGTACCGAAACTTTGACGTTCAGAAACAAAGAGTGAAACTGATGCAGTTGAAGGTTTCCGGAGTCGAGAACGTAACTGTGCCCGCGGGGACTTTTGACGCCTACAAAGTAGAAGTATCTTCCCCCGACGGCGGCCCCGACCAGGAAACTCTTTGGGTAGATCGCAATTCGCACAAGGCCGTCAAGGAATCCGCGGTATTGCCATCCATGGGCGGAGCCCTGTTGACGCAGGAACTGGTGCAGTAAGCGTCGACTCGACAGCATCCAGTTTCGTTGTCGGGCTTGGCCTTCGGTACTAGCATATTTCGCGAAGAAACTTGCAGATTCATCGATCGAAGGTTGTCGGGATAAGAGCAATCGAACGCCTTGCCTAGGTGCTTCAGCGGTGGTGTGTCTGCTGCAAGGTGTCTTCGAGGAGCGATGCAAATGCATGCACCGCCCGAGCCGCAAGGGGACACCGTTGATTGATCCACCCCTGAATCGTGTCCCTGTTGCGAACATATCTTATCGCCATTCGAACCAAGCACCCGCTCCACTGCCGGTGCCACTGGCAGTCTTATCGAGTCTCACCGAGGCTCTTTGTGGGAGTGTGCCAAGGCGGAACGCGACGCGGCGCGACATTTCAATTCACCCTGCCTACCGACGTGGCGGCGTCCTCACTATGGGCCGCGCAACCTCGAGGATCGTCTCGACATTCTTCCTCGTCCGGCGGGCAAAATTCTTGTTCAGCGATCAGGGTGAAACGGCATGCCGCGATTTCCCGCACTGGCCGGCTCGGAGGTGTGCACATCTAGATTGACCACGATCGGATCCTGTCCGTCTCTCACGACCACAGCTTCACAGATCTCATTTGGGCTGGCATTGATCTCCTGATGCGGCACGTAAGGTGGAACGTAAATAAAGTCGCCCGGCCTGGCTTCCTCGCTCAGTTCCAGTTGGTCGCCCCATCGCATTCGAATTCGACCCTTCACCACGTAAAGAACGGTCTCCAGTTCTCCATGGTGATGCGGTCCGGTCTTGGCGTCCGGCTGAACCACCATTGTGCCGGCCCACAACTTGCTTGCTCCAGCCGTCGCATGGGTAATTGCAGCGGCGCGTGCCATGCCCGATGTCTGTGGTGTATTCAAGTCAAGTTCGTCCGAATGTAAGATTTTGACACCATGTTTTGCCCAATCCATTGGTAAGCCTCTGGTTAGGCTCTGCATTTTTGTTGCCGCGAAGCCCTGCGCTGAGCGCAGATGACGGCCCGAAGATTCGTGCTCTTCTCAAGTGAAGAAAGCCATGAAGTCACGTCGACCAGATTGAGGTTTGTGCCGTAAGCGGAAGTCCACGTGTTGACGGTTGTGTCCAAATCCGGACGCTCGAGGACGGTCCCTCGTCTCCTTTCAAGTCGTACCCCATAGAAATCGGACTCACTGAAGTGATCTGGAGCCAAAGCCGGGTTGGTAGTTCAACTGCACTGACCGGAAACGCACGAGAGCCGGCGCGGGTTCAACGGCCATCGCCTGCTGGACGATGAGCCTGATACTGCCAAATTTGCTCGGGCCCGAGCTGGTCGAGTGGTTGGTGAAAATGCTCCGCAAAATCGCGGACGATGCGGCGGACGATGCGAAGGTAGGTTCTTGCGGTACGATCGAGGTAACCTGACCTTCAATCTTTTTCCGGTTCCCGCCGCACCAGTTTCCGGCTCGCCACTCTGCGGCGCACCACGCCAACGATTCCGAGCAGGCCGGTTCCCATCATCGCGAGTGTGCCTGGCTCAGGCGTGGAACTTATGCCTAAGTTTCCGATGCCAACGTTGCCGTAGGTCAGGGCCCCGGAGGCGATGCCATTGGGGAAACTCAAGCTTTCGACGAAGATTCCATGAATTTTGACGGAGCTTAATAGGGAACCGTTGGGGTTAAGCATCTCTTCAGATCCCGCGAATACTCCCTTCAACGTGCCGCTCTCGGCATCGAAGACGCTGTGATAAAGCGTGCCAAGGTAAATGGTAGTGCCTGCGGCTGTGCCCAGCGCATCATAGAATGAACCCTTGGCAAAATGTATGCCATCGGTGCTGTCCCCGACGCCAAAAGAATAGTTGTAGCCATTGTGTACCGGCACTGCTTCGCCGAAAATCATCCAGTGACTTCCCGGATTAGCCCCACCCCGTCACGATGTAATTGTTAATCCAAACGAAGCCTGCCTGGTTTGGTAAGTGGACGATCGAGTTGCCGAACGCTGGGGAGACCGCCAGCGCCAGAAACAGAGAGGTTAGCAAAGCTGTAGTTTTCATCCGCGATTTCCTTCCGAGCGCGAGAGCCGGCCCATTGTACGCTGCCCCTCGTTCTCGCTACTAGGAATCATTCTTAATGTGGCGGTGGCTCGTGGGGGATCTCGGGCTGCGGTAGAAGGCCGAGCTGACTAGCACAGTCATTCAAGACTCGGGGGATATCTCAGAGCGTTTCGGTGATCTTTCACTTAGCCACTCAGCGCGGGGTTGAGTGACGCGGTTGTACGACCGAGAGCGAAGGGCGTCGTGATATCGCTGAGGTCAATGTCCTTTTACCTTAAGAGATTGAGTCTCCTCGGCAGTGAGGCGAGAGGGATCGCAATAACCGTAGCCCTTTAGGCATGCTGCGTAATTGCGCTTGTGCTCAGCGTCGGCCAGCGTTTTGGACTCGGTGGAGGAGAGTTTGGCGTAGTCACAGGTCTCCTTGCCGTCCTTACATGCGGTCAGGTTGCGTTGGTGCTCTGCATTGGATGTTCGGGCCGTTTCTAAGGGAGTGAGTTGGGAGCGGTCGCACTCGTCCCAACCGCTTTCACAATTCTGTGCATTGCGTTGGTGTTCCGCGCTGCTGACCACCTTGGTTTCGGAAGGCGTCAGCTGGGAATGATCGCACACACCCACGCCGTCCTTGCAATCAGAAACATTGAGCTGACGCCTGGCGGTGGCCACTGCCCCTGCTTCAGGTGCACTCAGTTTGGCGTGGTCGCAGGAGCCCACACCGTCCTTGCAGTCGGTGACATTTCGCTGGTGGTCGGAGAGGTATGAATCGCGCGCTTCAGATGGCGTGAGTTTCGACTGGTCACAGTTGTGCATTCCGTCAGCGCAAGCGGATACATTGTTCTGATGGTCCGCGACGGCCAAGGCGATGACTTCGGGTTGGCTGAGTTTCGAGCGGTCACAGGAGTCGTAGCCGTTCCTGCAATTCGCAACATTGCGAGAGTGGAGGACCAAGGCTAGTTCCTTCGATTCGGACGGGCTCAGCCGCGGGATATCGCAGGTTTCCCGTCCAGCCTTGCACGCCTCAAAATTGGCGGCAACATCGGGTGATTGCGCCCAGGCAAGAACAGGCCACAAACTTAGGCAGATTATTTGTGCAACGAAATACTTGTTTAAACCGATCTTCATCGTGTGACCGCCTTTGATCGTGCCGTAAGAAATTCTGTGACAGCAAGATTTAGTAGGCTGACCGAACCTCGCCTGCAGTCTCGGTCAGCCACCCATCCGACTATTGCTTGTCTTCTCTGGCTTCAGCGATGTGCGCCTGGTGTCCGGCTTCGGACACAGCCTTCACGAACGCATCCGCGCTGCGGGGAGTCGCCGCTTTGCCCGAAAGAATGTTGCGGAAGATCATGTGCTTGCCATAGATGGCGCGTGTTGAGTCGTTATCCTGCTCGACGACCGCACCTTCCAAGGTCAGACCAGCGAACACGCCTTTTGAGCGCGAGTAGGTCAGAACTTCAGTGTTCAAGGTCCAGTCAGTTCCGGCGGATGCGTGCCTGCCTACCGGGCCTGCTGCAACCGAACTTTCGCCAGTGAGTTCGAACTTGCTCGAAAGCAGATGTTGTAGACCGTGGTCATTCATGACCAGCATCACCAAGTCAACGCCCTCAACGCCGATCTGTAGTCCCCAGCTTCCGCCACCAACCGAAACGAATGCGGGCGCGCTCCAGCCTTCAGAAGTGCGGCACGTGGCCACCCCACGTCCGTGCTTGGCGCCAACGATGAAGCCACCCTTAATCAAGTTAGGTACGACGACGATGCACTTTGCACCGCTCAGAACTTCCTCGGGGATACCCTTATCGGGCGTTGACATGATGGATTGGAGGACGTCCACGGACTTTTGCATGCGCTCGACGGTTTCCTCCCGGTCTGAACCGGCAAACGCGTAAGTTCCAAGCAGGCCTAGCAAGCTGATCAACAGCAGAGAAAATGTCTTTTTCATGAGTTGTTTCCTTTGTGAGTTGTGAACTAAGAGAAGAGACTTCAGATGGCTGACTTAGTTCAGAGGACCTGAAAGAGAGAGAGGTGGTGCTCGTCTCCAAGGTTATGATCTCCGATATGGATAAAGAATAGCTGGTCTGAATTGCTCACCTTGGAATTGCAATCGATTTACCGTGGTTGAGCTCTTAAGAGCGAAACGGTTTTCGGGCAATGTGAGCAATCTGGCACAGCTTGGTTCGCTTCGACCTGTCAAGATTGATTTCTGGGATCTTTCAGTCGTGAGAGATACCAGGCGCGAAGAGTAACGCTGGATCAACAGATCGCGAGAAGGAACGTTGGAAGGTCAATGGCTCGTAGTCTACGCAATCGTTTGGCCCTGATCCTGGATTCATTCACCAAGTTGTTCAGGATACTGAAGCCCGTCGCTCAGGAATTGGGATCACAAAGGATGTGTCCTTCCTGCGGATTGATCACTCCGCGAGCTCAGCCATTTTGTCTGGAGTGCGGCAAGCCGCTCAGAATAGTTCCACTGAGCGGAAAGACGTAAGGCTGTGGATCGAGACAAGGGATAAACCGGCAGATCCGCTATCCCCTCAGGAGCGGCTAAGGAGTTGCGGTGGCTCGAGGCGAGCGGTACTGACGCTCAATCGTTCAGAACTACATTGAGTAGGGAGCTGTGAACCTGCAAAGCGCCTTCAGTGCCACCGGCGTAGTGAATGAAGCCCAACTTTCGGAAGCGATTCATGAAGAAGCTGACGCGTGACCGAGTTGTTCCAACCATCTCCGCCAATGTTTCCTGGCTGATTTTGGGGACGACGGTTTCCGGAACGCCTTCCTTGCCGAAATGAGCCAGCAATAGAAGTACGCGTGCCAATCTCTTCTCGCTCGAGTTGAACAGTTGGTCGACCAGGTCTTCTTCATAACGAATATTGCGCGCCAACAGGTAGGCCACGAACATCTCAGAAAACGCGGGCTCGCGGTGCAGGGCATCGATCATGGCTTTTTTATCGATGCGAAGAATCTCGCAATCTGTCATGGCCGCTGCCGAGCCCATCCGAAGCAGCTGACCTGCCAGTGAGCCCTCGCCAAAAAAATTCCCTTCAGCGACGATCGCGATGGTTGCTTCCTTCCCCGCCTGGGAGACGACAGTGAGCCTCACCTTGCCCTTTTGAACGTAGAAGACGGCATCCGCCCCGTCTCCTTGGGCGAAGATCATTTCTTTTCTCGCAAAGGACAAGATCTTCCTGCCATCTCCAATGGTTGCCAGAAAGATGTCGGAGTCGAATTCGCGGTTCTTCCTGAGGGCTCCAGGGGGACTCATGATCAACAATTATATTCCTGAGAGGGAAATCAATTTTATAAAAGTGGCGGATTTGGGGTTTTGGCAAGTGAGCAATTTTGTACAGTATTCGAACCAAAGATCAGGGAGTCTAAGAGGCTGCTTCGAAGAGCACGGCATCCGCACAAGGATGGTTCCAATACCTCTGAGCTCTTTCTATCTTCTGAGGGCCCCAGAAAAAGATTAACAATAGAAGTAGTTTTTGGAGGATTCATGCCGGCGAACTTACAGGTTGGATCTATTCTGATGAAGAAGTGGCCGGTAACCATGCAGTCCCTGGGGCTGGAAAGTGAGCCCTGCTCGGGAAGTTGGAGTCTGATCAACGTTCTGGATGGCTTCATTCTCGATCGTAAGATCCATGCCGCGGGCTGGAACTTCTTTTTCATGGCGGTTGAAGTTAGAGCGATGTTCTTCGGTGCTCTCGGAGCGAATAAGATCCAGAGCGCATTGCGGCGGATCTTGGAAAAAGTGAGAAAGCAAAACTTCAACAGCCTCGAAGTCACTGCGATCGTAGCGAAGCGCTTTCTGGGAGTGCGCTATACCGTTGTTACAGCACACCCTCGGCATCTGCAGAAGAGTTGCTACTTAGACGACACTGCGGTGCGGGCATCGCAGCCCAGTTAATCAGACTCACCGTTATTGTCCGAAGACGCTAAGCGCCGATCCCGATGCGGCGCGGTGCGTGGTTGCCCGCTACTGAGTTCGCACTTCTCTCCCGGCTTGGCGCCGCAGGTGGGGCAACGGACGGACATGGCTTGGTCTTTCTTGACCTTCACAGCCACATGGTGAACCATCACTGGGAAATAGGCTGATCAATTTTGATCAGTCCACAAGTCCACTTTCATAGGATACTCACAAGAAGAGAAACTTCAATCCAATCCTCAGCGCCTGCTTGCGGCCCGCCTTGATGAGGACCTCTTGCGGTAATTATTCTCACCACGATAGGGCAAATGGCAATATCAAACATGATGTTTCCAAATCGCGCGTTGGAAGTTATCAGTCCCCGACCGGTGGTGCGGGTTGGTACTTCGGCGACGCGCCTCCGCTTGCAGGCGAAACCATCGCTGCCTAGTCGTATCGCGGTGATTGGGAACTATCTTCCTCGACATTGTGGCATCGCCACGTTCACGACGGATCTGTGCGACGCTATTTCCTCAGAGTACGGAACGGCTCGACTGATGGCGCTTCCCGTAAATGATACGGAACAAGGGTATGACTATCCGGCACGGGTGCGCTGGTCGATAGCGCAGGAGGACGTGAAGTCCTATCAAGATGCGGCCGCCTTCCTGAACTTCAACAATATCGACATGGTCTGTCTGCAACACGAGTACGGGATCTTCGGAGGTGCGGCCGGAAGCCATATCTTGCATCTGCTACGCGGTCTTAAGATGCCGGTTGTGACCACCCTGCACACGGTGTTGCGCGAACCAAGTCCTGACCAACTGGCGGTCATGGAAGAAATCGCAGAGTTGTCGGATCGTCTGGTTGTAATGAGCCAGCTCTCATCCCAAATTTTGCAGGAAGTTTTTAGGATTCCGGGCAGCAAGATCGACATGGTGCCGCATGGAGTGCCGGATCTGCCGTTCCTCGATCCCAATTTCTTCAAGGACAGATTCGGCGTCGAAGGGAAGGCAGTTCTGTTGACATTCGGCCTGCTCTCACCGAACAAGGGGATCGAGAACGTCATAAAAGCGCTGCCGCAAATTTTGTCCAAACACAAGAATGTCGTCTATTTGGTCGCGGGCGCCACGCATCCTCACATTCTTCGTCGCGAGGGTGATCAGTATCGAGCGTATCTGCTGGCGCTGGCCAAGGAAGTGGGAGTGGAATCGCAGGTCATTTTTCACGACCGGTTTGTCAGTCCGGAAGAGATGGTCGAGTTTATTGGCGCCGCAGACATTTACATTACTCCGTACCGGCACGAGGCGCAGGTGGTTTCCGGAACGCTTGCATTTGCCTTGGGAGCGGGCAAGGCCATCATATCGACTCCATATTGGCACGCGATCGAATTGTTGGACGACCGCAGGGGCGCGCTGGTTCCATTTCAAAATTCCGATGCTATTGCACAAAAGACGGTCGAACTTCTGGACACGCCCGCGATACGCCACGCCATGCGGAAGCGAGCATATTTGTTTTCGCGGGAGACGATCTGGAAAAGAGTAGCGCAAGGATACATGGAAAGCTTCTCTCGCGTTCGCAACGACCGTATGGCGAGTCCCCGAGTTCAGTTCTCCTCTCGCGTGATTCCTAAATCGCCCAATCAGTTGCCCGCCTTGAACCTTGAACATTTGACTCGGATGACCGATGACACGGGAATGTTTCAGCACGCGATCTTCACCGTGCCGAACCGAGGGGAAGGATATGCGTCCGACGACAATGCTCGCGCGCTCACCTTCACAGTGTGGCTGGAGCAGATGGAAACAGAACAGCCTGCGACAGCAGGAGCAGTTAGTTCTAATTTGCTACCACGGGATTCGTCTTTGTCTTTGTCTTTGTCTTTGTCTTTGCGTTATCTGTCCTTTATCGAGCATGCGTTCAATCCAGAGAAGGGCAAATTCAGAAATTTTCTCGGCTACGATCGCCGATGGAACGAGTCTGAAGGTTCTGAAGATTGTCACGGGCGCACTGTGTGGGCACTGGGCACGGTCCTGGGGCGGTCCGCCAATCCGGGGTTGCGGTCTGCGGCGGGCCGTCTGTTCGAATTCTCTTTGCCCGCGGTTCTCGGATTTCGCAGCCCTCGAGCCTGCGCCTATGCGTTGCTGGGAATTCAGGAATATCTTGACTCGTATCCTGGCGACCGCGATGCGCAGCAGATACGGTCCGCGCTGGCCGGACGGTTGCTTGCCATGTATGAGTCCGTTCGACGCACGGATTGGAAGTGGTTCGAAAATATTCTGGCCTATGGCAACGCGAGATTGCCCCAGGCCCTATTGTTAGCCGGTTCGGCGTGCGCGGATGACCGCATGGTTTCCGCCGGCCTCGAAGCCCTGGACTGGCTTACGGAGACTCAGCGTTGCGAAATCCGTGGCCACTTTGTACCCATTGGCTCACAAGGCTTCTACCGCCAAAGTGGTGAAAGGGCTCGATTCGATCAACAGCCACTGGAGGCCGCCGGGACGGTTTCGGCGTGCCTGCAAGCCTACCGTGGGACCGGTGATAGCCGGTGGCGCAAAGAGGCCTGGTCGGCTTTTAACTGGTTCCTGGGCGACAACGATCTTCAGCTCCCTCTTTATGATGGCGTCACCGGTGGCTGTCGCGATGGGCTTCATCCCGAACGTGCCAATGAAAATCAGGGGGCGGAATCGACGCTGTCGTTTCTGATGGCGCTGCTGGAAATGCGCTCGCTGCAAACATCTGAAGAAATGCAAAGGTTGCCATGACCATCATCACACAAGGACCTATGAGTCCCTCGAGCACGCGTTACGAACCGTTACTTCTCCGGCATCCCGCTAATCCAATCCTGACAAGTAAGGATTGGCCCTACTCCATCAACAGCGTGTTCAATGCCGGTGCGACGCTGCTGGCGGATGGAACTACCTTGTTGCTTTGCCGGGTTGAAGATCGGCGCGGATTGTCGCATCTCTGTGCCGCCCGCTCTGTGAACGGGGTCGATGGATGGCAAATTGACAGCGAGCCGACATTGATGCCCAGCCCGAAAGAGCATCCAGAGGAATTATGGGGCATCGAAGACGCGCGCATCACTTTTGTTCCTGAATTGCAGCAATACGTTGTGACTTATACCTCGTATTCGCGCGGTGGCCCGGGAGTGTCTCTAGCTCTGACCAAGGATTTCCGCAGCTTTGAACGCTACGGCGTAATTATGCCGCCGGACGATAAAGACTCGGCGCTTCTGCCGCGCAGAATTGATGGATACTGGGCATTGATTCACCGGCCCATGACGACGCTTGGCTCGCACATGTGGATTTCCTACTCGCCTGATTTGCGGCATTGGGGAAGGCACCGGCTGATGTTAGAAGCGAGGCGCGGTGCCTGGTGGGATGCGAATAAGATCGGGATGTCGCCGCCGCCCATTGAGACGGCCAGAGGATGGCTTGTCCTCTATCACGGAGTGCGGCACACGCCTTCGGGCTGCCTGTATCGGTTAGGAGTGGCTTTGTTCGAGCTGGAGAATCCGGAAAAATGCCTGCTGCGAGGAGACTCGTGGATATTTGGTCCGGAAGCCGAGTACGAGCGTCATGGCGACGTCGACGATGTCGTATTTCCCTGCGGGTATACGCTCGACGCCGATGGCGATACTCTTAACATTTATTACGGAGCTGCAGATTGCGCCATTGCTTTGGCCCGTGCCAGTGTTCACTCACTGCTGGATTGGCTGGATGCCAACGCAAGTTACGAACGCCGACATCGAGCCCAAGACTTATAAGGATCAGTAGCCCAGGCTTCTAAATTCTTCTACCTCGGGCCTAGCGTTATTGCCCGGCGTGAGTTTGTGAGCTATCTTGCTCAGACGTGAAAGCTTACATCTGTCATTGTTTACTCTACTGAGTGTGTCGAAGAGTAACGATTGCTGATTCGTGAACTCTCATGCTTAGCTCGCTGCGGGTTGGCTCTGATCAAGTCACGCGGAGCGGCCGCATCCAGCCTATCATCAGCGGTTCGTTATCCGCGTATAAGCCGAGAAACCTTCGGCGAATATAACCGACCCAAAGGCTTTCGAACTTCAAATTAGGGCGATGCCTCCTGCGAAAGAGAGGTCATACGCCCTGTAGACAAGAAAGGTGTAAAGCTAATGCCCTTAATTCAACTCGTGGAAGTTCTCATCGTGGTGGGTGTCCTGCTGTGGCTGGTGAATCGGTTCATTCCGATGCAGGGTTCCATCAAATCAATTCTGAACGGTGTCGTGGTTATCGCCGTCGTGTTGTGGCTGCTGAACGTTTTTGGGCTATTTCATTCGCTATCGCACGTTCGCATTGGATCGTAGAGCAAGCCAGCCATAGGTAGGAGATCAAGATCGATACGAAGCAAAACGGCAGACTATCTGCCACAAGGAGACAGTGTGAAGAAAACGCTTCTGTTCGTCGCTGCAATTGTGCTGAGTGTGCCTGCTACAGCTCAAACCAAATCTCAAAATCTTACCGTAGAGCGGATGAGTCCGACGCCCACGTTTCGCGTGGTGGTCATCAGCCGCAGCGTGCAGGCGGTCAATTACAAGCATCGCAGCGGGTCTTCGAAGCTTGATTTTGCCGGTACAGACCTGATGCCCGCAGCGAATGGGGAAGCGCAGGTAAACAGCAAGCGCGGATCGATTGACATTGACGCGGAGTTCGGAAATCTGCAGAAGCCAACCACTTTCGGCAATGAATACCTGACGTATGTATTGTGGGCGATCTCACCTGAGGGCCGGGCAGTAAATCTGGGCGAGGTGTTGCTTGGTGGCAATCATCGAAGCAAACTCCACGTAACCACGGACCTGCAGGCGTTTGCGCTGATCGTGACAGCGGAACCCTATTATGCTGTGCGGCAGCCGAGCAATGCAGTGGTCCTGGAAAATGTGGTTCGCGACGACACCAAGGGAACGACGGAGGCGGTGAACGCCAAGTACGAACTGATGGAACGGGGTGGCTACATTCCTACCGGCTACAAATTTGATCCTGTAGTGCTCAATGCGAAGTTGCCGTTGGAGTTTTTCGAAGCACGTAATGCGCTGCGCATTGCCGAATCCGAGGGGGCCGAAACTTATGCCGGGGACAGCTATAAGCACGCGGTTCAATTGATGAACACTGCCGACGGCTACGCCACCAACAAACACATCGATCGTAAACCTCTGATCGCAGTCGCCCGGGAGGCGGTGCAGACGGCGGAAGATGCGCGCGCCATCGCAGTCAAGAAAATGGACGCCGTGCGTTTGGCGAACGAACGTCAGGATTCAGCGGATGCGCAGGCGAAGACGCAAGATCAGGCGGATGACGCTCGTCGCCAGAAAGAGCAGGCCGAGTCGGACACGGCGCGGGCGCAGGCTGCCAGGGCTCAGGCAGATGCTGATGCCGCCCGGGCAAGGAACGACGCCGCTGATGCCCAGGCTGCATCGGCGAATGCACTGTCGGCGGCGCAGGCTGATGCCCGCTTAGCGGCCCAGCAGGCGGAGACCGACAAGGCGGCCATGCGCACGAAATTGTCCGAGCAATTGAATTCCATTCTTCAGACTCGAGATAGTGCGCGCGGGCTCATCGTCAGCATGTCCGACGTTCTATTTGATACCGGACAGTACTCATTGAAGGCGGGCGCAAGGGAGAAACTGGCGAAAGTTGCGGGAATTTTGCTGGCTTATCCTGGACTCAACATTGCTGTTGGCGGCTACACGGACAATGTGGGTGGCGATAGCATGAACCAAATCTTATCCGAGCATCGTGCGGGGTCGGTGCGCGATTATCTAGTGCAACAAGGTGTGGCAGGAAATTCGGTATCAGCCAGAGGCTTCGGCAACACCTTGCCGGTATCTTCGAACGACAATTCCGCGGGGCGCCAACAGAACCGCAGAGTCGAACTTCTCGTCTCGGGCGAAGCCATCGGCACTCCAGTAAACCCAAGCACAGGGAACCTGCGCTAGAAGAGTTCAGGGCGCGGGCGGAGTCACGCCCGCGTCAATGCTCAGCAGGAATGAAAACAATACGGGGGGTGCCGCTCATCGCGGCCGCGGTTCGGGTCGCGACGAGTAGTTTGAATCGAACTCTCCGTCAACACTGAATGATAAGGAGCAAAACATGCTGGGAACTGTATTGATCGTGATCCTGATCTTAGCCTTGCTGGGCGCTCTGCCGAGATGGCCGCATAGTCGAGAGTGGGGATATTATCCAACGGGAGGAGTTGGACTTATTCTCTTCGTCGTTGTCGTTCTCCTCGTCCTGGGGCGCATTTAAATCCAAGGCAGTTCCGTACTTTCTGACAAAGGCGGCTGAGGACACCAACGACGTTTATTCAACCGCTTTGCGGTTGATGGTGTCAGTCGACCGCTGCTGCGCGGTTTCCAGCCTCATCCCAAATGCGCACTCCCTTAGTTTCGCGAAGCAGCAGACTTCCTACAATAAAAGTCATGCCCGCAACGATCATCGGATAGACAAGCCCGGCATAGATATTGCCCGTGGCTGCGACTGAGGAGAGACCGATCAGTGGCAACAATCCCCCGAAAAAACCATTGCCGATGTGATAGGGCAGGGAAAGCGAAGTGTAACGAATCTTCGCCGGAAAAGCTTCAATCAGATAGGCAGCGATAGGACCGTAGACCAGACACACGTAGAGAACCTGCGCAAATACCAGCAATACCAGCATAGTGAAGTTGGGGTTGGGGGCTTCTTTGGCGGGCACCAAGGCGCCAGTCGCGTCGGTGGTCATGGCCGTGAGCGAGATTGCCCCCGTCACTTTGTTGCGAGCGGATTTTACCGTGACCACATTATTCCCCGCAGCGCGTTCCATCGCTTTGTAAATAGGAATATAGGTGAGCACTCCGAGAAGGCAGCCTGCCATCATAAGTTTCTTACGGCCGATGCGGTCGGAGAGCGCGCCCACCACCGTGAAGAACGGCATGCCCATGAGCAGAGCGACGGCAACCACAATGTTTGCGGTCTTCACGTTCACTTTCAGAATGGTCTGCATGTAAAACAGGGCATAGAACTGCCCGGTGTACCAGACCACGCCCTGTCCCGCAGTGGCTCCAAAGAGCGAAATGAGAACATTCCTTAAATTTGGCCATTTCGTGAAGGCATCCTTAAGCGGTTGTGCCGACGTCATGCCTGAGGCCTTTAGTTCGGCGAAGATGGGCGACTCCTTCATCTTCAAGCGGATGTAGAGTGAGATCATCACCAGGATGATCGAGATGAGGAAAGGAATTCGCCAACCGTAAGCGGCGAAGTCTTCTTTCGACATCGAGTTTTGCGTAAGTAGAATAACGACCAGCGAGACAAAGAGGCCAAGGGTAGCCGTGATCTGGATGAAGCTGGTGTAGAAGCCGCGCTTATTGTCGGGAACATGTTCACCCACGTAAACTGCAGCGCCGCCGTATTCGCCGCCCAAGGCCAGTCCCTGTAAGACGCGGATCAAAAGCAAAACGATGGGCGCGAACCAGCCGGCCGTAGCGTATGAAGGCAACAGGCCAATAACAAACGTTGAAAAACCCATGATGGAGAGTGTTACCAGAAAAGCATACTTGCGCCCGACCAGGTCGCCGATGCGGCCGAAGAAGAGTGCACCAAAGGGCCGCACCAGAAATCCGACCGCAAATGTAGCCAGGTAGGCAACATAAGCGAACGTATCGTTGCCGGGAGGATAAAACTTGGGACCGAGAATAGCCGCGAGGCTGCCGAAAATGTAAAAGTCATACCACTCGATCATGGTGCCGACGGAGGAGGCCATTATGACCCGCCAGATGCTGTACTCCGCGTGAGAAGCTCCCGGTATTTGCGCAGCGGTCGCCACATTTCCTCCGATCACCTGCAGTAATGTCCCGAGTCCTAAGGGCTGGAAAACTATCATAGAAACTGAGGAGTGTAAATCAATAATCGAGTGTATTAGGAGCAGAGCCTGCAAGGGCTGGACGTCAGCCGCGGGCGGGAGTGGGAGGGGACGGTCACATCGAGGGGTGACTCCTGGGACAAGAAGTTAAGAGGGCGCGTCTCCTTGATCCTAACGGAGATTCTAACGGAGGTCCTTCCAGCGACCATGCTCCCAAAGCCCGCCCTCCTGAGCGCGCTCTCCGCTGGCCAAACATCTGACCCATGGGTGGTCCATCCTTTCGCTGGAGGATAGCGCGGGCTCTGCAGCATAATTCGTACATGCTTAATGACACCCTACGCACGGCTGTAACATGGCCATCGCACTCACTGTCCGGCCCTCGCATGAAATCGTCGCTGCCGAGGAAACCAATTTTTCCATTCGAAATGCGGTAGACTTCCTTTCAAGGCCGCAGGGACGGCCTACGAATGAAAACGGCCAAACTAGAAAAATCCTACCGCGTTGACGACGGAAAACATTTTCGTTTGAAAGAATTTGATCCTGCTGACACTGGGCACTGGGATTCCGTGGAGGAAGCCAAGCTACAGTTGCAGAAGGACATCAAACGCATGGAGGAATTGCAAGACAAGCTTTATGCGCAGGATCGGTGGTCAGTGCTTCTGATCTTCCAGGCGATGGACGCCGCCGGTAAGGACGGTACGATCAAGCACGTCATGTCGGGAGTAAATCCTGAGGGTTGCCAGGTGCACTCGTTCAAAGCGCCGTCGCAGGCTGAACTTCAGCACGATTTCTTGTGGCGCACGACGCAGGCTCTGCCAGAGCGGGGACACATTGGAATTTTCAATCGCTCTTATTATGAGGAGGTCCTGGTGGTGCGAGTGCATCCTCCAGTGCTCGAGAGCCAGTTAGTTCCGCCAGCATTGACAACGAAGGATATTTGGAAAGAACGCTTCGAAGATATTAACTGCTTTGAGCGGCACATGGGGCGCAATGGCACGGTAGTCCGCAAATTTTTTCTACATCTTTCGAAGAAAGAGCAGAAGCGGCGGTTCCTGGCGCGGCTCGACGAACCGGAGAAACATTGGAAATTCTCCGAAGGGGATATTCGAGAGCGTGAGTGTTGGGACGATTATCAGGAAGCTTACGAAGACATGATCCGCCACACCGCCAGTAAACAGGCTCCGTGGTATGTCGTTCCTGCGGACAACAAATGGTTTACACATCTAGTGGTTGCGGCGGCGATTGTCCAAACGCTCGGAGAACTTGACTTGTGCTATCCGAAGGTTGATGGGGGAAAACTGAAGGAAATCGCGGCCGCACGTCGAATGCTCTTGAAAAACTGACTGCTCTGCGAGCTGTGGTGTGCGAACTTTTTCTTGCATTTCACTTGTGCGTCATTTAAGACATCTGCGTCCACATATACCTGGGGAGTAATTCGATCATGGCGAATGAAGAAACGTTTCGTGGAAACAAGTCAGAAAAATCTGCCATAGCCTGGTGGTTGCCGTTTGCGTTCGCCATCGTCGTAGGTTGCGCGCAGAGTGTCGCGTTCGCGCAGACTAAACCCGAGCGGCAATCGAAGGCTGTTAAGCCGACGCAATCTGCGCCGTCGTCGACCGAAAACGCGTCGAGCGAGAATCCGCCGTCCGACAAAGAATCCGGCAAGCCGGAAGACAAGCTATTCAAGGGGATGAAGTATCGCATGATCGGCCCGTTCCGCGGCGGAAGATCGCTTACGGCGGCGGGAATTCCAGGTGACCCCACCACCTACTATTTCGGCGCGACCGGGGGCGGAGTGTGGAAGTCGACGGATGGAGCGATGACCTGGTCGCCAGTGTTTGACAAAGAGGGAAGTGGATCGATTGGCAGCCTGGCGGTCGCCAATTCGGATCACAACACTATTTATGTGGGAACGGGCGAGGCCTGCATTCGCGGAGACATTTCTCACGGCGACGGAGTTTACAAAACTCTCGATGGCGGCAAGACCTGGAAGAACATTGGACTGCACGATTCCCGTGCAATCGGCAAGGTGATCGTAAATCCGAATAATCCCGACATCGTTTTCGTAGCGGCGCTAGGGCATCCTTACGGACCGAACACCGAACGTGGCATTTTCCGAACGACCGACGGTGGCAAGAGCTGGGAAAAAGTTCTTTATAAAGATGAGAACACCGGCGGCATCGATGTGGCTTTCGATCCCCACAATCCCAATATTCTGTTCGCCGCATTGTGGCAGGCGCGCCGCACTTCCTGGAGTCTGGCCAGCGGCGGGGCGGGCAGCGGACTGTACCGTTCGAATGACGGGGGGACGACCTGGAAGCGCTTGGAAGAACATGGGCTGCCCAAAGGTCCGTACGGACGAATCGGCATTGCCGTGGCTGCCAACTCGGATCGAATTTACGCGCTGATTGAGGCGCACAATCCCGATGGCGGGTTGTATCGGTCCGACGATGGCGGTGAAAGTTGGGACTTCGTCAATCCCAGCCACAGCCTTTGGCAGCGGCCCTGGTACTACATGCACATCATCGCTGACCCGCGAGATGAAAACCTGGTCTACATCATGGATGTGGAGGCGTATAAATCGACGGATGGCGGGCACCTGTTCAGCAGGATTCGAGTTCCACACGGTGACAATCACGGACTGTGGATCGATCCTAAAGATACGCGGCGCATGATCGCGGCTAACGATGGCGGAGTCACCGTCACTTTGGACGGTGGCAAGAACTGGACGCGCGAAGACAATCAAGCGACCGCGCAGTTCTACCACGTGACCACGGACACGGCCTCGCCGTATCGCGTATACGGTGCGCAGCAGGATAGCGGGACGGTGGCCATAGCCAGTCGCAGCGATGACGGCGCTATCGATCGCAACGATTGGTACGACGTTGGCGGAGGCGAGGCGGGCTACATTGCGCCGTATCCCCCTGATCCGAATATTGTTTATGCTGCAGATTATCAGGGAAACATCACACGCTTTGATAAGCATATCGGGCAGGTGAAATCGATTACCGAGCAGCCCGAGCTTTCCGATGCTTACGGAGCCGGCAACCTGGAACATCGATTTCAGTGGACCGCACCCGTGCTGATTTCATCGCACGATCCCAATACGCTGTATCACGCGGGGGAGCGTTTGTTCAAAACTACCGACGGCGGAGTGCATTGGCAGGCGATCAGTCCGGACCTGACGCGCAATGACAAAAGCAAACAGAATGTCTCCGGCGGCGAAATCACTCTCGACGATTCCGGTACGGAGTACTATGACACGATCTTCGCACTAGCCGAGTCGCCAATCACAAAAGGGTTGCTCTGGGTTGGTACCGATGATGGACTAATTCAGATTACGCGCGATGAAGGAAAGAATTGGTCCAACATTTCCCCGAAGGACTTGCCAGAATGGAGCCGCATCAGTCAGGTTGAAGCTTCTCCGCACGATGCTGCCACGGCGTATGTTGCAGCAGATCGGCATCAAAACGACGATCTTAAACCATACATTTATAAGACCAGCGATTACGGCCGGAGTTGGACGAAACTGACTAACGGGATTCCTGACGGTTCGTTTGTCAGGGTTGTCCGCGAAGATCCCAAAAAACGCGGGTTGCTTTACGCGGGAACCGAGAATGGAGTCTACGTTTCGTTCAACGATGGTGCGCAGTGGAAATCGCTCAAACTGAATCTGCCCACCACCCCGGTGCACGATTTGGTAGTCAAAGATAAGGATCTGGTGGTCGCCACGCATGGGCGGGCATTCTGGATTCTGGATGACATCGGTCCATTGCGACAGTTCACCGACGATATGGCAAAGAAGGATGTACATCTCTACACTCCGGATGCTGCTTACCGCATTCAAGCGGGCGAAGTCGGCGAGCATCACCCATCGAAACGGACGGGGCTGAATCCGCCGGCGGGAGCGGTGATTTATTACTACCTGAAAGATGCGCCTAAGGCCGGCACAGAAACAAAGCTGGAAATTCTAGACTCGTCGGGAAAGCTGATTCGTAGGTATTCAAGTGCCGAAACGGAATTACTGGACGAGCCCCTGGGGCCAGACGACAAGAAGCCGGAAAAGGAAATTAAACCGGATGCCGGTTTGAATCGTTTCGTATGGGATCTACGCTATGAAGATGCGCATCGAATTCCCGGTTATTATCTTTGGGAGTACAACGTTGGGGCCAAGGGACCCGTGGCCGCTCCCGGCCAGTATCAAGTGCGACTGACGGTGGGTACCGACAGCCAGGTTGTGCCGTTGGAGGTTAAGTTGGATCCGCGAGTGAAGGTGGACCAAGCGGATCTGGCGCAGCAATTCTGCCTGCTGGCTCAGACGCACGAGGAACTGAACCGGGTCTATGACGCGGTCAACCAGATCCAGGATGTGCGCTCGCAGGTCGCTGGCCTGAAGCGTCGGTTGCCGCAGAACGCCGGTACGAAAACCATCTCTGCATCGGCTGAGGATCTGGAGAAGAAGCTGGTAGCCGTCCGCGACCAACTCGTCAATCTCACGATTAGTGCGAATGAGGATTCACTGGCTTACCCGCCACAGATTGATGCAAAACTGGCGTTCCTGGCAATCGACGTAGGCAGCGCTGACTCGGCGCCCACCGAGGCGGAACAGGTTGAGTTCGAAAAGCTGAAGCGGGAGAGCGGAGAGTTGCTCAGCCGCTGGGACGATTTACAACGTCGCGATCTGGCCGCTTTCCAGAAACTCACCGCTGAGGGCAGTCTTTCCACGGTAGTAGTTCCCCCGGCGGGTCGAATCGCGGACGCGGAAAGCGTCGACGCTCACTGACCGGGCCTTGATGGGCGCAAATAGTGCTCGGTGGTATTACTTCCGTGCCACGCCGATGGCACGGTTGTGCCTTGTGCGGTGTGCTGTCCGCTGGTATTTTGCCGATAGTGATGCTGATCCTCCCCTGAGGTGATGGCCGATAAGACACGGGGGTGTCCATGAGGTTCATGCATCTTTGCTACGCGGCAGTGGGTTTCGCGGTGGCTCGCTGGATATTTCGTCGCCAGCCGGTGGTTGATCCTGTAACGCGGTTGCGTTCTTCGGGCCTGTTGTAGGCTTTGTTCGAGGTTTGGGCGCGCGCCCCGTTGCGCTTCCATTTCGTCAGCGCGCGCTCATTTCCTTTTCTGTCTGCCCGGAAGTGCCAGCACTAAGGTTTGCCTGAGTTATCTCTGTTTCGCCGGCCATTCTCACTACAATCCTGGTAGGTCGTCTGCGGTTCGTGGTGCCTCACCGCGTTTTCGCAGCTCGCCAGATAGCGACAGGTACCTGGAAAACTAGTGCGAACGCCGATGACAATGCGCTTGATCATTCTCCTGCTGCTCGCGGGAATGTCCGAGCTCGCCTTGCCTCAACGGGCTAGCGCCCAAGAGGACGCCAACGATGCTCCACTAGGTGATGTTGCACGCGGTTTTAGAAAGAAAATTGCTCCATCCGAAGTGATTATCGATAACGATAATTTTTCCAAAGTAGTGGAAGACGCCGAGAGCCGGAGAGCAGCGGGCTCTACCATGGTGTTTTCGCTCGATCCCGGAGAGAAGAACTTTCACGTTTCCTCGCCTGACGTCAGTTGCAGCTTTTCATTTAGCGCCAAAACTAGTGCACTCCTCTCCGATCCGATCGTTTTGGACGAGTTGCCAAGGAGCGAATTGGCCAAGTTGGACGGACCGGCAGCGATCGATGGAGATTCACTGCAGGTCTCGATGCACAACGGAAGCTCATGGGAACTGCGCGAGGTGGTGATTGGCCTGACAATCCTGCGTCGTCGGGAGGACGTGGATGCGGTCTACTCTTATGGTCCAGCGCGAATCGTGCCCGCCGCGGCTGGCGCGTCCGCGCCCCAGGTGCAAGATTCTGTGCAGAAGCAGCCCGATGTCACGGTGCTATTGCGAGTGAAAGGTTCAGCCGCTCCATCCGCGACGGCGCTGTTTCGGACGCAGCTAAATTTTGCTCTTTTTCCCGATCAGGAGTGGCATTGGGCGATTGTGAGAGCCAAGGGCGTTCCGCCTCAGATTCCACCGGACGCGGCCACGATGCAACTGGTGCAAGGGGCAGGACAGCTTCCACCGGCACAGCCCGACGCTGGCGTGCCGGTAACGCCGCCGATTTCGTCGTCGTCCAGCCTATCGTCATCGAATCCGAACGTCACGGTACACTAACTGGTTCTCACCACCAGAGCCGCTCATCTCGCGTGTTAAACTGACCACAAATTCCGCGTCAAGGACAGGCGATGAAATTTGGAGTCATCATCTTCCCCGGTTCCAACTGTGACCACGATGCATTCTGGACGATTCAGCAGGTTGCCAAGCAACCCGTGACGTTTCTATGGCATGAGTCGCGCGATCTGGAGAATTGCGACGCCATCATCGTCCCTGGCGGATTCGCGTTTGGAGACTATCTGAGGACGGGCGCCATTGCGAAATTTTCTCCGGTGATGGAGTCAGTGCGTAGATTTGCGGACGGCGGAGGACTGGTGTTGGGAATTTGCAATGGCTTCCAGATCTTATGCGAATCGGGATTGCTGCCGGGCGCACTGATGCGCAACGCAGGTCTGAAATACGTGTGCAAGCCGGTGCAGGTGCGGGTGGAGAATGCTCTCACTCCCTTTACCAACGCCTGTTCGCAGGGAGATGTCTTGACCATCCCGATCGGCCATATGGAGGGGAATTATTTCTGCGATCAGGAAACGTTGGATGAATTGTTGCACAGCAATCGTATCGTCTTTCGTTATTCCACCGCTGACGGGGAGATCTCACAATCGGCCAACCCCAACGGTTCTTTGGAAAATATCGCGGGTATTTGCAGCGTAGGTGGCAATGTCGTGGGAATGATGCCGCATCCCGAAAGATCTGCCGAACCCGAACTGGGGTCGAGCGATGGACTGAAGATCTTCCAATCCGTGGTGGGCGCTATGGCGAGCAGATAAGATCGTCCACTGGAACGCAACAGCGTCCGCTCTAGAATCTGTTTGATAATCGAGACATTTCCTGCTACTGTCTCCGCGAAGGCGCTTCCCATTCGCCCAGGAACTAACAGATCCAAAACGTTTAGGGAGGAGTGTGCCTGATGACTTCGAAGCAAATTCTTGACGCTTTCTCTGAGACTCTAATGCGAGATGAGCGCATTCTGAGCGCTTGTGAGAGGGAACTGCTGATCAGCCTCGTGCAAAATGCGAGGAACGAATCCAGCAGCAATCCAGAGATTCAATCGGCCGTAAACTCTACCATTGCCCGCTCCGTGGGTGAGACGGTAGCGCAACGTGCTTTCGCGTTATTGGGTAGCAGCATCGTAGAGCAGATCGTGGCGCAAAACGGAGTCTCTGCAGGTACGCTACAGTCTGCTCTGCCGGCCGTGAACCGATCGCCAGGACCGCGCCCCCCAGGTGGACCTCAGCCGCCTTCTGGACCTCAGGATCAACCTGCCGGACCCCACCCTCCGACCGGGCCCCAGCCACCGGGTATAAGCCAGCGCCGCGACAGCATGCCAACGCGCCAAGCAACCATGCTCAGCCAGCCTGCCTCTGGAAATGGCATTGCTGTTCTCGATTCACCGGCGACCATTCGCGCCGAGTGTGTCGTGTTGGACGAATTCCTGGCTCCGCAAGAAATGCAGGAGCTTATTTGCTATGCGCTGGGCCGCGAAGATCAGTTCGTCGCCAGCGAAGTAATTTCGCCCAGCGGCGAAGAGGGGGTGGCCGATTACAACCATCGGCGTTCGCGAGTGCTGATGGATCTGGGACCGCATGAACAAGTAATCCTTGATCGTATTCGGTTGATACTTCCCAGCGTACTGCAGCAACTGGGGATGGAAGAGTTTCGTCTTACCAGGACCGAAGTGCAGACTACGGCCAGCAATGACGGAGACTTCTTCCGCGCGCACTGCGACGATGCGCAGGAGCGGATCGCATCGCGGCGGATGACGTTCGTATATTTTTTCCATCGTGAACCGAGCCAGTTCGAGGGAGGGGATCTGCGTCTCCACGACTCCAGAAAGAGCGGCGATCATCCGGTGGGCACAGGAAGCTATCAGACGATTGTTCCGGAGAAGAACCAGATCGTATTCTTCCCGTCTTCGACCCTGCACGAAATCACGCCAGTGCATTGTCGGTCGCGGGCCTTTGCGGATAGCCGCTTTACGGTAAACGGATGGCTACATCAGTAAAAGAAACGGCATGGCTTGAGTGGATCGCAGGCCTGACGGGGGCAGCATCGCGGCGACGACACACCGCTGTGCTGCCTCCGCAGCAGTTCCATTGCCTGCTGGACGAGTTGCCTCTGCACTTGATTCCTCGCCGCAACTTTAATCGCGAGCGTTGTCGCGAAGACCTGTCTCAGACACTATTCCTCAACCCGGAATGTCAGGTGCTGCCCGCTGGGGAACTCCCGCCGGACCTCGAAGCAGCGCGCGATTTGCTCGAAAGCTTCAATTTGTATGTCACCACGGCTTGGGTTCGCGATCCCGCCACGGGCTCAATAGATCCGTTCTGGTTGGGTCCCCAGCTCGAAGCGGTGGTTGCGAATCTTCAGACAGGACAACCGGTGCCGGCGTCAGTACCAGAAGCGCAGCGGCTCTTGCTTGCGGCGGCTGGCATCGTGACGCCGGCGGACCGCGCTGAGCGTCGCCTCGCAGAGTGGTCTGTACTGGTCAACACCCGAAGTCAGACCTTTCGAGAAAAGAATTACGTCCCCCTCTGCAACTTAATTCACCCGTTCAACCTTGCTGCTTTACGCCGCTATTATCGCTATGCAATACGGCAAGGGTTGATTAGGCTTGGGGACGAGCAGAGCTCACTGCGCTATGTTGCCCACAACGAATGTGTCGCACGCTATTTCCATCATCAGATGACGAGGGCGGTCGCGGCCATCGTAGGGCAACCCATCAGGCCTTCGTACGTTTATCTGGCATCCTACTTGGGTGGTGCAGAGCTGAAGAAGCACAGGGACCGAGAACAGTGTGAGTTCAGCGTTACTTTGTGTCTGGATTATTCCCCTGAACCTGAGCTGGCAACACCGTGGCCGATTCGCTTAGATACATCAGACGGTACGGTGACTGCTTATCAGGCGCTGGGAGACGGCTTAGTTTATCGAGGCACAAAGGTTCCCCACTACCGCGATGCCCTGGCAGAAGGTCACACTTCGACATCGATTTTCTTTCATTACGTGGCAGAGGATTTTGCCGGGCCTCTCAACTAGGCGACGTGGGCGCGTTATCGCAATCCGGAAATTAAATACAGCACTGAGAAAACCTGATAGTAGCTGTATGCGAAGCGCGAACCGTCGCGGGTTGCGACCACCGGCGAGATGGAAACCAAACCCGCAGTGGTTTCGGGTTGCAACTTCTGTACTACAGTTTTTTCGCCGGTTACTAAATTGAGTTTATACACCTTCATCGGCATTTCACCCGACCGGTATCCATAAACGGCGGAATTATCCTCAGACCATTGAACCGGAAGAAACTCGGGATCGAGGCCCGGAATAGGATGCGGAGCACCGCCAGCGATCGGATACACGGCAACTACAGGACCGTTATAGGCCAGAATTTCTTGACCATCGGGCGAAACCAGACCACCAGTGACTCCTTCCGGTGTGAGGGGTCTCAACTTCCCGTCAGCTAAATCGACGAGATAGCAGCGCACTCCGTGACCGGGCTCGTTACCGTTGACGGTGATTTCTCTTCCATCTGCCAGGAAATGAGAGGAACCGCTGTGTATGCGTTCCAATCCGGTTACAGGTATCGCGCGAGGTTGGCCGGCGCCGACCGGATAGAGAGTGATTCGCCCAGGACTACCAGCGAGAATTCCGATCGCCCATTTGCCGTCGGGCGAAAGCCCGCCGGCGCTACCCTCTCCCAGTCGTATGGGCGGCGTGCCGTCGATTCTGCGAATGGCCACCTCATAATCGGCCGGCGCAGCCTCACTTGCGTCCTCGAACAAAACGGACTGCCCGTCACGAGAAATGTCCTTAGCGATATCCCAATCGTGCCAGGAAATATCCAGCGACTTACCAGCTCGTGGAGAAGTTGCCATGGCGAGACGTTCTGCATCCAGGCTCACCAATACTCGGCCGTCAGGAGCCATATCCTGCAAGGTCATCCCGGCCGGGATGCTCAGAATGGTCCGGATATTTTTGGCGGCATTTACGGCCAGCAAGCTCCGGGTATAACCACTTGCGGCGGCCGTGAACCATATTTCTTTTCCGTCGAAACTCCAGGCGAGACCGTCCGCAGAGTCGTACTGCGGAGATAAAACCTGAATGCGTCCGCTGTTATCCGTAACGCAAACCGACCCCCGATCGTCCCACAGCGTGGGATGATTGATGAAAGCGATTTTATCTCCCTGAGGAGAGAGCCGAAGGTGACTGATCCAGCTATTGCTCTGGTACAAAACATGACCGAGGGGATACTCAATCTGGTCGCGGCCATCGGTGTGATGGACAACGGCCAGTTCGCCGTCGGACCCCCAGTCGGCCCACCGGACATCTTCGAGAATCTCTCTCGGCGAACCTCCAGCCAGCGGCGCGCGGGCGAGGGTACCTTTTTCTAAGTCCAAATGGGAGCCATGCGCGCCGTGAAGCGTCAAGGCCAGTTCACCGCTCTTGGAGATCGCCAGCAAACTTGCGTCCGTAAGGTTCAGCGGCTGAGTTAGGAGAGAATCCCCGACAGTGGAGAAAAGCTGCAGAGGCCTCTGGTTCCAAGCGGCTCCATAGACGATAGAGTGAAAGTCAGGCGTAAAGCGCGCCGAGTAGATGGTGCCCTGTTCGAACGTCAGGCGCTGGTAAGCGGGCTTGGGTAGCTTGTTCTCACGCCATTGATTGCCCACCACAGCGAGCATCGCAACCAGAAGCAGTGCAGCCAACGCCCATGGGAGGGAACTCGGACTCGGGCGAAGCCCGGCTGGCCGAAATTGTGCTGATTGGATGCCGGATGGATTCGAGAGCGTTTCGAGCGCGAATACAAGGTCCCGCGCCGATTGAAAACGATTCTCGGGCTCTTTCTCGAGACAGTGATGGACGATTTGCTGAAAGGGTAAGGGAATTCCACTCTGCTCCAGATCGATCGGGGGAGGATTTTCTCGCAGAACGGCCGTGATGGTGTCGACTTCGGTCTCGCCGCGAAAAGCTCGGCGTCCAGTCAGCATTTCGTAAAGAATCGCACCCACACTGAAAATATCGCTGCGATGGTCTACCGACTTTCCGCGGAGCTGCTCGGGAGCCATATAAGCAACGGTGCCGAGGACCATGCCACTTTTGGTTATTGTGGTTAAGTCTTCCACCGTGCGGCCGGATTCGTCGGGCGACGATTGTAGTTTGGCCACACCGAAATCCAGAATTTTGATGAGGCCGTGGGTGGTCACAAACAGATTTTCGGGCTTGAGGTCGCGATGGATGACACGGCGATGGTGAGCCGCAATGAGACCTCTTACAATCTGCAGCGAGTACTCAACCGACAGGGGAACCGGCAGAGGTCCTTCCCAGAGCCGCTTGCGAAGGGTTGTACCCTCCAGCAACTCACAAACAATGTAAGGAGTTTTATCGTCGATACCAATGTCGTAAATTGCGACGATATTGGGATGATTGAGGGCCCCCGCGGCGCGCGCCTCTAACTCGAAACGTCGTATATGATCGGGATTGGTGCTCGAGCCTGGACGAATGAGTTTAAGAGCTACGTCGCGCTGCAGCCTTTCGTCTCGCGCCCGGAAAACCTCACCCATGGCTCCGGCCCCGATTTTCTCAAGAACTCGATAGTGACCTATGATCCGGCCATTCATGCGCAACGCTCCGCAGGCATGGTAGGGTGCGAGTGGTTTGCAGTCAATAACCGAATGCACTCAGCCACCGAATACGGTACTCTGCGGACGAGGAGACGAAAGCTTGCCCTCGCCGGCATCACTGTTTATTATCAAGC
>Ga0307474_10000497_pt1 | contig 28149 bp, 27 predicted proteins | sample atmos_gasesECM1C_2_FD_203312 | JGI IMG/M metagenome (GOLD analysis project Ga0307474, IMG submission 203312) | Hardwood forest soil microbial communities from Morgan-Monroe State Forest, Indiana, United States - atmos_gasesECM1C_05 | ecosystem: Environmental > Terrestrial > Soil > Temperate... | reverse complement strand
GTGTCAAGGTCGTGATTCTCGAGGCCGGCCCGCGCATCGAAAACCAGGACTTCGTCAACGACGAATGGGAAAGTTTCAGTCAGCTCGCCTGGTCCGATATGCGTACCACATCGGGCACGTGGCGCGTTGCGAAGGACTTTCCCAATCTTCCGGCCTGGATTGTAAAGGCGGTCGGCGGCTCGACCACGCATTGGGCCGGAGCGTCGCTGCGCTTCGACGAGCACGAGTTCAAGGCGAAGACCACCTACGGCAACATTCCCGGCGCCAACCTGCAGGACTGGCCTATCACGCTCGCCGAAATGGAGCCGTGGTACGCGAGGGCTGAAAACAAGATGGGCGTCACCCGCACCAACGGCATTCCGGGGTTACCCGGCAACAACAATTTCAAGGTCCTCGAGGCAGGAGCGAAAAAGCTCGGTTACAAGACGGTGCACACCGGCAACATGGCAATCAACAGCGAGCCGCGCGACGGCCGTGGCTCCTGCCAGCAGATCGGCTTCTGTTTCCAGGGCTGCAAATCCGGCGCGAAGTGGTCGACGCTCTACACTGAAATTCCCAAGGGCGAGGCGACCGGCAACCTCGAGGTCCGCCCCAACAGCATGGCGATCAAGATCGAGCATGATGCTTCCGGCAAGGTGACGGGCGTGGTCTATGCGGACGAGTCCGGGGCGATGCGGCGCCAGAAGGCACGCGTGGTGGCAGTCGCTGGGAACTCGATCGAAAGCCCGCGCCTCTTGCTCAACAGCGCCTCGACCCTGTTCCCGGATGGCCTTGCCAATTCGTCAGGCCAGGTTGGCCGCAACTACATGCGGCACATGACCGGCAGTGTCTACGCGGCGTTCGACAAATCGGTGCACATGTATCGCGGCACCACCATGGCCGGCATTATCCGCGATGAATCGAAGAACGATCCGAAACGCGGCTTCGTCGGCGGCTATGAAATGGAGACGCTCTCGATCGGCCTGCCCTTCATGGCTGCCTTCCTCAATCCAGGCGCATGGGGTCGGTCCTTTACGAGCGCGATGGAATCCTATCCGCGGATGGCCGGAATGTGGCTGGTCGGCGAGGACATGCCGCAGGAGACCAACCGCATCACCCTCGACCCGGTTGCCAAGGACAAATTCGGCATGCCGGTTGCGAGCGTGCATTTCGACGACCATCCGAACGACGTCGCGATGCGCGCACACGCCTACAAGCAAGGAGCGGCCGTGTACGAGGCGGTCGGTGCGACCGTGACTTATCCGACCCCACCCTACCCTTCGACGCACAATCTCGGAACTAACCGGATGAGTGAGAAGCCGAAGGACGGTGTGGTGAACAAGTTTGGCCAGACGCACGACATCAAGAACCTGTTCGTGTCCGACGGCAGCCAGTTCGCTAGCGGCGCGGCCTGCAACCCGACGCTGACCATCGTGTCGCTGGCGATCCGTCAGGCAGACTACATCGCCGGCGCGATGCAGAAGAAAGAGATCTGAGGCAACAACAAACGGCTCCGTTCGCCCTCGCGCGGAGCCGTTTTTCCTGGCTATAGCGTTTTCGAGCGAAGCGGAAACCGGTTCGCGTGAAGAAAACGCGTCAAAACAAAAGAGTAGCGCCCGGTTTTGATTCTATCAAAACCGAATAGGCTCTAGTGTGGTGGTTCAGAAGTCCGCATGATGAACTCGCGGCAATAATGATGCGGACTTCCGAACGCCACACTAGGCTATTCGGCAGCGTCGAGTACAGTCGCGGATTTGGCAGCGAATTCCGGAACGACCGAGACCTGCTTCGAGCGATAGATCAGACAAGAGCAGCGCAACAGCGACGCGAAATTTTTGACCTCACCGTGGTGATCCAGCACCTCGTTGTGCAGCGTGGTGAGGAATTTCGCCAGACTCATGCCTTCCTTCGCCGCGATCTCCTCCAAAGTGTCCCAAAACGACATTTCGAGCCTGATCGACGTGCAGTGTCCGTTGATCCGGAGCGATCGCGTCAGCGATTCATAGTCGCGTTGCGGCTGATGCGCGAACAGATGGCACATGGTTCCCTCCCGGCGGAACGTCGTTTTTTTGAAACGATATACCGGGCGGCGCGGCCTCACAATGCTGTTGAATATCAGGGCGCATGCTGTCGGCCGCATGGGAAGGTCAATATACTCAACGCGATAATCAAGGCGGTTGCTCCTCGATGGCGGCCCGCATTGGTTGCATGCATTTACCGCTGCAGCGATTACAATGCCGGGAACCGCTCCGAGTCGCGTCTGAACCCAGGCCCATGCCCGTTCGCCAACTCCCCGAACAGATCGTCAACCGCATTGCCGCCGGCGAAGTGGTCGAGCGCCCTGCGAGCGTGGTCAAGGAACTGGTCGAAAATGCGATCGACGCCGGCGCCAGCCGGATCGACATCTTCACCGATGGCGGCGGGCGGCGGCGGATCGGCATCACGGACGACGGCAGTGGCATGAGCCATGCCGATCTTTCGCTTGCGGTCGACCGCCATGCCACCTCGAAACTCGACGACGAGGACCTGCTCAGAATCCGCACGCTCGGGTTTCGCGGCGAGGCGCTGCCTTCGATCGGGGCAGTGGCAAAACTCAACATCATCACGCGCCATGCCAGCGAGCTGCATGCCTGGTCGCTGACGGTCGAAGGCGGGAAAAAATCGGCCATCGTGCCGGCGGCACTTTCCAGGGGGACCCGGGTCGAGGTCAGCGACCTCTTCTATGCGACGCCGGCGCGGCTGAAATTCCTCAAGACCGACCGCACCGAGGCCGAAGCGATCCGCGAGGTCGTGCGGCGGCTGGCGATGGCGCGGCCCGACATTGCATTTACCCTTGCCGGCGAGGAACGCGCGCCGGCCACCTGGGCGGCGGCCCTTCCTGGCGCTTCCGGCCGCCTGACCCGGCTTGGCGATATTCTGGGCGCGGATTTTCGCGAGAACGCGATCGAAGTTGGTGCCGCGCGCGAGGGTGTTGTGGTCGAAGGGTTTGCCGCCGCTCCTTCGCTGACGCGGGCCAATGCGCTCGGGCAATATTTATTCGTCAACGGACGGCCGGTGCGCGACAAGCTGATCCTGGGCGCGGTGCGCGCGGCCTATTCCGACTATCTGCCCCGCGACCGCCATCCGGTCGTGGCGCTGTTTTTGACCCTCGATCCCGAAGGGGTCGACGCCAATGTGCATCCGGCCAAGACCGAGGTGCGCTTTCGCAATGCCGGACTCGTCCGCGCCTTGATCGTGCACGCACTGAAGGAAGGATTATCGCGCGAAGGAAAGCGCACGGCGGCCAACGGCGGCGGCGCAGCGATATCAGCATTCCGTCCATCGTTTGCGCCGCGCCCGACCGGTTGGGACTGGCGGCGTTCGCCTTCGCGTCCCGCTGCCGGGCCGCTACCGTCTTTCGAGCGCGCGGCGGTGGCTGCTTTTTCCGAGCCGGGGCAGGCTGCGTTCGACGTCGGCGCGCCGACGGCAGACGTGCGCTTTGAGGATCAGTCGGCCTTTGACCTGCTCGACCGCCCGCTGGGAGCGGCGCGCACGCAGATCCACGAGACCTACATTGTGTCGCAAACCCGCGACGGCCTCATTGTCGTGGATCAGCACGCCGCCCACGAACGCATCGTCTATGAAAGGCTGAAGGCATCGCTGGCGCGCGACGGCGTCCAGCGCCAGATCCTGTTGATCCCCGAGATCGTCGAACTGGACGATGCCACCGTCGAACGGCTGCTTGCGCGCACCGGCGAGCTTGCTTCCTTTGGCCTCGCCATCGAATCCTTCGGACCCGGCGCAGTCGCGGTGCGCGAGACGCCGTCGCTGCTCGGCAAGGCCAACGCCGGCGCGCTGTTGCGCGATCTCGCCGAGCACATGGCGGAATGGGACGAGGCGCTGCCGCTCGAGCGCCGCCTGATGCATGTCGCCGCCACCATGGCCTGCCATGGCTCGGTGCGCGCCGGCCGCCGTCTCAAGCCTGAGGAAATGAACGCGCTGTTGCGCGAGATGGAAGACACGCCGAATTCCGGTCAATGCAACCACGGCCGACCGACCTACGTGGAATTGAAGCTTTCAGATATCGAGAAGCTGTTCGGGCGGAGATAGGTTCCGTGACTCTCATTCAGCCCATTGGGCGCCCCCACGTGGCATGCGCGAAATGCGGAGGAAATGTCGTTTGGCCACATGCTCTGACCGTGCGCGATAAAAAATTGCTCGCTGACGAGTGCCGGTCCGATACCCTAAAATGTGCGCAGCTTGCTCATTCAAGATTTGGTTTGGATCTCCGCGAGGCGAAAGCTCTGTCGTTCCATATCACTCGTGAGCGCGGCAAATGTCATCGATGTAGGGCCCCCATCGTCGACGAAATTTCCGTGTGCACAAAGTGTGGCTCTGCAAATCTGGACTGGTGAACTCAGCATCTATGGTTGAGTCCGCAAGAACACAAACTCGGTATCGTCATAGGCCCGCCGTTCCAGTTCCTCAAAACCCTCCGGTGCCTGGAAGGCTGCGGCCCTGGCTTCTTCGACAACCAGCAACGCGCCTGAGGTCAGCCAGCCGCCGTCGCGCAACGAGGCGAGCGCCTTGTCCGCCAGACCCTTGGCGTAGGGCGGATCGAGAAACGCCAGTGAAAACGGCTCTACCGGATGCGCCGGCCCGAGATGGGTGGCGTCACGGCGATAGATCTTGGTAACGCCGCCGAGACCGAGCGCCTCGACATTGTTGCGCATCAGCGCCCTCGCCTCGGCGCCATTGTCGACGAACAATACGAATTTGGCGCCGCGCGAGACCGCCTCGATGCCGAGCGCGCCGGTGCCAGCGAACAGGTCGAGCACGCGCGCATCGGCGATCGGATTGTCGTAGGCGTGGATCAGGATGTTGAACAGCGACTCGCGCAGGCGGTCCGCGGTGGGGCGGATGTCGCGCGAGTCCGGGGAAGCGAGATTGCGGCCTTTCAATCTTCCGCCGACGATGCGCATCAGAGGGCTTTGAACTCCCCTCCCCCTTGCGGCGAGGGGTGGGGGGGGGGGGAGCCACGAAAAAAGAATCCCCGTTGGATACCCCCCTCCCTGACCTCGAGAGCGAGCTTCGCTCGCCTCGGACCCCGCAAGGGGGGAGGGAACAGTGAGACCATTGGCGAAGCAACGAGACAAGCAGCCGATGAAACTCCAGAACTCATAAGGCGAGCCACCCTACTCGTCGTGCAGCTTGAAATCGCGCTTGCCGTGATAGCCGCGCTTGGGACGCCGTGGCGGGCCGTAGCCGTTGGCTTCGGCTTCATTACGCGCCCGCCCTTCCTCGCTGCCGCTGCGCTGCACCAGCACGCGGCGGCCCTTGCGATCGGCGATCAGGCCGCTCTTGCCCGCCGGCTTGAACGGCTTTTTGTCGCGCGCCGCGGCGGCTTCGTCATGCGCGGAATTCTCCGCCGTCTGGTGATGGACCGGCCGGTCGAAATCCGCGCCCGCCAACAATGCGATCTTTTCACCGAGCTGCTCGCGCAACACCCGCGTCTTGATCTCCTCTACCGCGCCTTCGCCCAGTTCGGCAAGCTGGAACGGACCGTAGGAGATCCGGATCAGCCGGTTCACTTCCAGACCGAGATGCGACATCACGTTGCGCACTTCGCGGTTCTTGCCCTCGCGTATCGCAAACACCAGCCAGACGTTGGCGCCGGAATCCCGCTCCAGCGTCGCCTCAGCGGGACCGTATTTGACTCCGTCGATTTCGACGCCCTGCTTCAAGGCGTCGAGTTGCGTTTGCGTTACCTCGCCATGAGCGCGGACGCGATAGCGCCGCAACCAGCCGGTCTCGGGCAGTTCAAGCGCGCGCGCCAACCCGCCATCATTGGTCAGGAGCAAAAGACCTTCGGTGTTGAAATCGAGCCGGCCGACGCTGATCAGCCGCGGCAGGCCTTCGGGCAGATTGTCGAACACAGTCGGCCGCCCTTCAGGATCGGCATGGGTCGTCATCAGCCCGCGCGGCTTGTGATAAAGGAACAGGCGGGTGCGCTCGCGCGGCGGCAACGGCTTGCCGTCGACCGTGATGACCTCGTTTGCGGTGACATCGAGCGCAGGCGAATTGATCAGGCGGCCATTGACCGTGACGCGCCCCTGCACGACCCACTCTTCGGCGTCGCGGCGCGAGGCAAGCCCTGCCCGCGCCAGGACCTTGGCGATGCGTTCGCCGGCTTTCTTCGCCCGCGGAGGGGATGCCGGGCGGCGTTCCTCGAAATTGCGTTCACGATAGGCCCCGCGTCCGCCGAACGGCGGGCGCTTGGCGAACGTTCTGCCCTCGTCCTCGTTGTCATGGCGCGGCCTCTTCGCATCGTGGCGGAGCGACCGTTTTTCGCTGCGCGGATGCTCGTGCCAGTTGGTGCGGCGCTCGGAACGCTCAGGTGAGCTATCAAATCGTGGACGCTTCCGAAATGAAGCTTCGCGCGATGGAAGGTCTTCACGCGGCTGCGAAAATCGCGGCCGCTCGTCACCGCTACGCGCTTGCCGTGGTCGGTCGTGGCGGGACTTGCCGAATCCTCTCGGCTTGTCGAAACCCCGCCGCTGATCGGAATCGCGGGGCTCGCGGTTTTGCCATGGTTTTTCCTCACCGCGATCCGGCCGATCGCCATCGACGTGCTGTCTTCGCGCTCGGGGAGCAAACGGTCGCTCGCGCCCGGGCCGATCGCTCTCCTTTCGAAACCCTTCGCCGCGCGGCGCATATGCCCGCTTGTCGGCGAATTTCCGGTCCTCAAAGCGCGCCGACGCGGGTGCCTCGCCTCTTTCCCCCCGGCGGTGGTTATCGCTCTCGAAGCGCGGACGGCGATCTTCGCGATGGTCGACGCTCGCCTTGTCAAATGCCGAATAAGGCTTCCGGAGGCGGGATTTTTCGCCGCCGGTCTTGGAAAAGCGGCGCTTTTCGAATTTCTTCTCTCCGCCCCTGCGGTCGCCGGAGCGACCTTTGCCGCCACCTGGACGGTTCGGCCTTCCGCGGGAATCATTGTGTTTGTCGTGATCGCGGGGCATGAAAGGCTCACTTCGGGTACAGGGCAAACGGCAAGTGGATTTGACATTCGCCGGTTGGAATCGGACTGCTGACCGTGCGCTCTCTAAACGAAGGCAGGCGCATTCTCTCGCAACCGGCATCCACTTTTGCTGAAGGCGCCTCTCATAGCAGGTTTATTCGGATGATACGAGGCATGACGGCACCCTCTTTCATGGATTTGGCGCTGAAAGCCGCCGAAAATGCTGGAAAATCCGGCGAGGTGCCGATTGGCTGCGTGATTGTACGAGATCACGAGGTGATCGCGACGGCCAGCAACCACACCTTGACCGACCGGGATCCGACCGCGCACGCCGAAATCTTGGCAATCCGACAGGCGGCCGAAATCATCGGAAGCGAGCGGCTGGTCGATTGCGACCTCTACGTCACGCTGGAGCCGTGTACGATGTGCGCGGGCGCGATCTCGCTGGCGCGGATCAAGCGGCTTTATTACGGCGCGGCCGATCCCAAGGGAGGCGCGGTGGAATCCGGCGTGAGGTTCTTTGCCTCCCCGACCTGCCATCACGTTCCGGAAATCTATTCGGCCGTCGGCGAGCGCGAAGCGGCGGCGCTATTGCGGGAATTTTTTAAGGCAAGAAGATGAGCGGTAATTCCCTTGAGAGGGTGCCAATCGCCACGATCGTCATTCCGGGATGGTCCGTTAAGGACCAGACCTCAGATGCGCGATTGCGCATCGGGGAATCTCGAGGTTCTCCGATGTGCAATTGCACATCGTAGTTCGCGCTTCGCGCCCCCCGGAATGACGCCCAAACTCTACCGAGCCAGAAAGAATTCCCGTAGCGCTCTGGCGGTCGCGTCCGGATTTTCTTCGGTGAGAAAATGGCCGGAATCGATCGGCGCGCCGGAAACATCGGTTGCCCAGCTCCTCCAGGTCTCGAGCGGCGTCGCCGCGGCGCGCGCAATCCCGGCATCGCCCCACAGCGCCAACATCGGGATCGTGATCTTCTTGCCGGCGTCGCGATCGGCCTTGTCGATATCGAAATCGGCATAGGCGCCGGCCCGGTAGTCCTCGCACATCGCATGCACGCGCGAGGGATCGCGGAAGGGCGCCAGATAATGTTCGAGCGCGCGCGGATCGATCGCGTCAAGATTTTTCGATTTGGTCTGGCTTGCCATCTTGTACTTGAGGAAAAAATCCGGATTGCCGCCGATCAGCGTTTCCGGCAGCGGGAAAGGCTGCGCCAGGAAGGTCCAATGGTAGATTTTCAGCGCGTAGAGCCGGTCCATACGCGCCCAATAGTCATAGGTCGGCAGGATATCGAGCACGGCAAGACGCGACAGCCGGCCAGGATGATCGAGCGCCAGGCGATAAGCGACGCGACCGCCGCGATCGTGCCCGGCAAGCGCGAAATGCACATGCCCGAGTTGCTCCATCGCCTCGACGATGGTGCGCGCCATCGCGCGCTTGGTATAGGGCGTGTGTTCCTTGTCGCTCTCCGGCATATCCGACCAGCCGTATCCCGGCAGGTCGGCGATCACGAGCGTGAACTCGTCGGCCAGTTGCGGCGCCACGCGATGCCACATCACATGAGTTTCGGAAAAGCCATGCAGCAAGAGAAGCGGGGGGCCCTTGCCGCCGACACGGGCAAAGATGCGCCCGGCCCTGGTGTTGATCCATTCGGAAGAAAAACCTGGAAACAGATCGGCGAGATCGGACATCGTCGCTTACTCCACGCTCGGCTATTTCGGTGCCTTTTCCTGCTCTATCGCCTGCCAGCCGATATCGCGCCGGCAGAATCCGTCCGGCCACCTGATGCGGTCGACCGCCGCGTAGGCGCGCCGTTGCGCCTCCGCAATCGTCTTGCCAGACGCGCAGATATTGAGAACCCGGCCGCCATTGGCGAGGACATGGCCATCCCTGGAAGTGGTGCCGGCGTGAAAGACCTCAACGCCCTCGATCTTGCTCGCCTCATCCAGCCCCTCGACGCGACTTCCTTTCTTGTAATCGCCCGGATAGCCGTTCGCCGCCATGACGACCGTCAGCGCGGATTCGTCGAACCAGCGAATATCGAAATTCTTCAACTGGCCGTCGCAGGCTGCCAGCATCGCCGGCACGATATCCGACATCATGCGCAGCATCAGCACCTGGCATTCGGGGTCGCCGAAGCGGGCGTTGTATTCGAACAGTTTGGGTCCATCTGCCGTCAACATCACGCCGGCATAGAGTACACCGCGAAACGGGGTGCCGCGCGCCTTCATTCCCGCCACCGTGGGGAGAATGACCCTCTGCATGATCTGGCCGTGAATTTCGGCCGTCACGAACGGCGTCGGCGAATAGGCGCCCATGCCGCCGGTGTTCGGTCCCTGGTCATGGTCGAATGCGCGCTTGTGGTCCTGGGCAGATGCGAGCGGAATCGCGGTCTCGCCGTCGGACAGCGCAAAAAAGCTGATCTCGCGGCCGGCAAGATACTCCTCGATCACGACCTCGCTGCCTGCCTTGCCGAACGCGCCGTCGAACATCATGGCGACCGCTGCTTCCGCTTCGGCCAGCGTCATCGCGACCACGACTCCCTTGCCGGCTGCGAGCCCGTCGGCCTTGACCACGATCGGCGCACCCTGCCTGCGCACATGGGCGAGCGCGTCAGCTGCGTTGTTGAAACGGCCGTAGGCGCCGGTCGGAATGCCAAATTCGCTGCAGAGCGCCTTGGTGAAGCCTTTCGAGCCCTCGAGCAGCGCGGCCTGCCTGCTCGGTCCGAAAGCCTTGATCCCGGCAGCTGCGAGATCGTCGACGATGCCGGCGGCAAGCGGCGTTTCCGGACCGACCACGACGAGTTCGACCGAATGATGCTTGCAAAAATCGATCACGGCGGCGTGGTCGGCGATGTCGAGCACCACGCATTCGGCTTCGCGCGCAATACCGGCATTGCCGGGCGCGCACCAGAGTTTTGTCACCAGGGGCGAAGCCGCGATCTTCCACGCCAAGGCGTGTTCACGGCCGCCGGAACCGAGCAGAAGAATGTGCATCACAAAGCCAGCAATAAGTCCCGCGGAAATATGTCGGTCGCACAAAACGCCACGTGGCTGCAAGGGATTTGAGGGCGGTCAATTCTCCGGCGCGGAGGCCGCAATGATTTCCTGCAGGGTCGCGACGTGGCGCGCGAACGCACCGCGCCCCGCCGCCGTGGCGCTCACCGTGGTTTGCGGCTTCTTGCCCACAAAGGCCTTTACGACTTCCACATAGCCCGATTTCGAAAGCGTCTCGATATGGGCGCCGAGATTGCCGTCGGTTGCGCCTGTCAGCTTCTTGAGGCGGGAGAATTCGAGTCCTGCGCCTGGGGGCAGCGCATTGAGCGCCGCCATGATCTTCAGGCGCAGCGGCTGGTGGATGATGTCGTCGAGCTCGGCCATGCATCAGATCCTGCGCATCCAGAGACCGCCCAGGATCAACCCGCCGCCATTGACAGCCGCCATCCACAACAGAAACGCACCACTGCCGACGAAGAAGTAGCCGATCAGTGTCAGCGCGGTGATGCCAAGCCCGATGACGATAAAGGCGCGACCGAACCACAATCCGGCCAGGCAATAAAAAAGCATGAAATAGATCGGCCAGAACGCCCCCAGCTCGCGCGGCCCGAAATGCCCGAATACTACGCTCGACAACAGACCGAAGGCGAAAAACATGATGAAAGCCATCGCCATGCGCAGGTCGAAGCCGGGGCCGCCGGCCCCGGGAAAGCGGAACATGCTGATCGCAATCGCCCCCAAAGCGCCCGCCGCGTTGACGCCAATCCAGATGTAGCTGCCATCGCGCGGCGAGAGGAAGGTGGCGATATTGCCCGCGAAAACCAGCACGCCCCACAGCATCATCATCTGGCTGGCAATGTCGTAGGTTCGCGACTGGCGAACGCGCTGAACGATCTCCTCGATGTCGTTCAACGCCCGAGCGGCCTCCTTCGGGTCGATCATGGTCACGATCCCGGCCCCGCTTTGGCGACGTCCTCCGCAATTGCCGCGACCGCCCGAGGGTCGCTGACAATCCCCATGTGATCGACGCCCTCGATCAGCCTGACTTCGACCGAGGGAGCGACCGCGTGCACCGCGTCCGCATATTTATCCGCGAGCATCAGTTCATCCTCAGAGCCGGAAACAAGCGTCACCGGACTGGTGGTGGCGCCGAAATCGCCTCTATAGCCGCGGGTCGCGAAATTGCGCATCAGCCGGTAGGAATAGGTCGGCACAAGCATCCGTTCGGAATTTGCCGGCACCGCGAAGGCGAGCGTCGGCAAGGCCTCGCAGCAGTCGATGCCGAGCCTGCGCAGTGCGACGAGCCCAAGGATGCGCGGAATGTCGGCGCGCGCCCAGCCGCCCGAATCCGGTCGGTTGGTCGGCGCGTCATAGCCGAGATAGGGCGCCAGCAGCAGGGTACGCGCGAACTTGCCTCCGATCGGCGAACTCGCGACCCGAAGCGCAAAGCCGCCGCCGGCCGAATGGCCGAGGAGGATCAGGGGCTCGTTGGGCGAGGTCGTTCGTATAGTGGCGACCAGGTCTTCAAGATCGTTTTCGAGCTGGCCGATGAAGGCGATGTCGCCGCGCGTCCCGGAACCGCCATGGCCGCGAATGTCCGGCGCGTAGGTTTCAACGCCCCTGGCTGCGAGAGCATCCGCCAGCGCATGCGCTGCCGGGCTCGACCCCGACGAGCCGTGCACGAGAATAGCGATCTTGCCGCTCGCATTCGCCCGTGCCGGATAGTGCCGATATGCCAGCTGCGTGCCGTCGCGGGCCGAAAAACGCGTCAACGGCGGCATGGTGCTGCGGTCGACAGCGCGCGCGGCTTTCGACACCGAGACCAGTTCCGGCGGGTGAGAGAGCGGCGATGCGATCATCGCGGCGAGCACCAAGGTGGCGGCACCGATGATGCCCAAACCCCAGCTAACGAGTTTCAGCGGGAACCGAATCAGCCATCTCGACATCGCCTTGCTCCGGGTTTTTATGAATATAGAGTACTCTGTATCACAGAGTATATTGCAAGGCAAGGTCCGGATTCGCAGTTCGCGGCGAAACTTCCTACCTTGGGCGGACCTGAAATCACCGAATCAATCGTCGAGATGACCGCCACTGAAGCCCTGATCAACGCACCGGAATTCACCGTATCCGAGCTGTCGTCGGCGCTGCGCCGGACCGTGGAAGACGCCTACGGGCACGTCCGGGTCCGGGGCGAAATCTCCGGTTTCCGCGGGCCGCACTCCTCCGGCCATTGCTATTTCGCGCTCAAGGATGACGGCGCCAAGATCGATGCGGTGATCTGGAGGAGCGCCTTCTATCGAATGCGCTTCAAGCCACAGGAGGGGCTCGAGGTCATTGCAACCGGAAAGCTCACTACCTTTCCTGGAAAATCCAGCTACCAGATCGTGATCGAGACGCTCGAGCCCGCCGGCGTCGGCGCGCTGATGGCGCTCCTGGAGGAGCGCAAGAAGAAACTCGCCGCCGAAGGTTTGTTCGACGAAGGGCGCAAGCAGCTATTGCCGTGGTTGCCCGAGGTGATCGGCGTCGTCACCTCGCCGACCGGCGCGGTGATCCGCGATATCCTGCATCGGCTGGAAGACCGCTTTCCGCGCCGCGTGCTGGTGTGGCCGGTCAAGGTGCAGGGCGAAGGCTCGGCCGAACAGATTGCGGCCGCGATCCGCGGCTTCAACGCGTTACCGCAAGAGGGACGCATCCCGCGGCCCGATCTTCTGATCGTCGCGCGCGGCGGTGGCTCGCTGGAAGATCTCTGGTCGTTCAACGAGGAGATCGTGGTTCGCGCCGCTGCCGAAAGCATGATCCCGCTGATTTCCGCCGTCGGCCATGAGACGGATGTAACGCTGATCGACTTTGCGGCCGACAAGCGCGCACCGACACCGACCGCTGCGGCCGAAATGGCGGTGCCCGTGCGCGCCGAGCTGTATGTGGAGGTCGCCGCGCTGGCGCGGCGGACGATGCTGTGCTGGCAGCGCGGCCATGATTTGCGCCGCAACGAATTGCGCGCGGTGGTGCGCGCATTCCCTGGCCTCGCCGAGTTGCTCGCTATTCCGCGGCAGCGGCTCGATGGCGCCTCCAGCGCGCTGCCCCGCAGCTTGAGGACCAACACGCACGTCCATTTCCGCCGCTTCGCAGGCGCTGGCGCACGCTTGACCGTGCGGGTGCTGCGCGCGCAACTCGCGCAGGCCCGGCACCGGATGACCGCGTGCGGCGAACGGATGGCGCACTCAGCAAGAAGCCTGGTGCGCCATCGACGCGATCGCTTCGCCGGACTTGCAATCAGGCTGAAGGCCTCAAAATTCTCCAACGCGCAGGCGCAGCGCGCGGCGATTGCGCGCGACCGCGAACGGGTCTTGCGCTTGTCCGAACGCGCGCACCGCGCACTTGCCACCTCAACCCAAAGGCTTCGGGCACGCATCGCCCATAGCGGCCAACTGCTCGGGGCGCTCTCGTACCGAAGCATTCTTGCCCGCGGCTTTGCGCTGGTGCGCGATGCCCACAACCATCCGGTGCACTCCGCATCACAGGTAGGCCCGGGCGCGCGGCTGAGCGTGGAATTCGCCGATGGACGTGTCGCGGCCACGGCAGATGCGGATCGGCCGGCGACGGCCTCAGTTGCGGTAAAGCCGGTCGGCGGCGAACCGAAGCCGGCTGCGGCAAGGCGGATCACCAAGCCGGTCGACCAAGGAAGTCTCTTTTAAGCAAGCCTGTTTTAGAGCAAGCCCGTTTTAAGCCACTCTGTTTTGGCTGCTCAGCGCGCAAGCCATTCGGCGACGCGCTTCTGCGAATCCGCGCGCGCTTCCGAATCGGTACCGATGTGACCCTTTTCAGGATCGGTCGCATCGGTGGTCGGACCGAGTGCATGAAGCGGAAGATTGGCGCGGTCGAAATCGTGATAGGCGCTCGGATAAACCACGATCCGCGCCAGCGCGCTGCGGCCATGAGCGCCGTCGACCATCTGATGGCAGGCCGACGGCGAATTGACGTCGTCCTTGGCGCCGATCAGGACCAGCGTCGGGACTCGCGCGCTCCATCCGAGCCCCGACGACAGCCGGCAATCGGGATAGAACGCGATTGCCGAACGGAAATCCGGCTCGACATGACGCGACGACAATTGTGGACGAACCGCCCACAACACCGCGCTCGCGCCGTTGCCCCAGCCCATCGGGCTGATGCGATTGTGCGCGACCCAGGGCTGCTCCACCAACCAGTGTCTTGCGGCAAAAATATCCGCCACCCGCTCGCGGCGGGCGTGTATGCGGCGTTCTTTGACGTGACATTGCGGACCTAGTTCGCGCGAACCATAGCTGTCCGGGAACAGGACCGCCTTGCCCTCTTCCAGCAGGTGCTCCGCCCAATCCCGATATCGAGCCTGTATCGGCTCGGAACGGCCGGTCAAGCCGCCGCACCCATGCAACGCAATGACGACCGGGAACGGACCGTCGCCGTCGGGCTTGAAAAGCACGGCGTGCAACATCCCGCCCTCGAAGGGAATCTCCACCTGATGCGAAGCGGGCAGTGGTGCGGCATCTGCCGCACACGCCACAGCGAATGATGCCAGCAGGATTATGGCAGACAGCAAGCGCATGAATTTGCCGGATCGTGATTTTGTAGGGTCGTGAAGCTGCTTCCCAAAACAGCGATTCATTCAATCGAAAGTTACCATGCGAAAAATTCCCATTTCATCACAAATCGGTGGGTTTGACGGGCGGACACCCGAACCTATCTATGGTAATTTCATCCACCGGCAGCAATCGGCGCATCGAGCAAGAACCAGCGGGGAACATTAGACGTGCTTAATAAATTCGGTCCCTCCGGTCATGGCGAGGCAAAGCTGCAATTTCTGGACGGCGATTTTCGCGTGGTCTCGCCGGGAACCTTTGTGCGTTGCGCGGTAACCGACGTGCGGATTCCACTCGATGAATTGAAATATTGGAGCGTTGATCTTCAGGAAGCTTACGCCACGCCCGGCGCGGTGCTGCAGCGGCATTTTCCCGGCGCGCTGAAAAAGGCTTGATATTAGTCGCGGGCGCGGAATTTTCTCTCGCGCGCCTTGAAAAGCCAGTTCGATACGAGCTTCCTCACTTCTGTCGCATCGTCGATTTCGAGCGTCACCGCGAACGGCACGATTTCGCGCAGCCCGCAAGGCGACCCCTCGCGGCCGCGCATGCGCGCCAGATCCTTTTCGGTTGTGACCAGCGTCAGTGCGTCGCGACTTGCTTCGGCGATCAAGCTTTCGATCTCTCGTTTCGAAAACGGGTGATGATCGGCAAAGGCCCGTTCGCTTGCGACCTCTATTCCGCAAGCCTGCAACATCCGGAAGAACCTGACGGGATCGCCGATGCCGGCAAAGGCCAATACGCGCTTGCCTCGAAGCCTTGCCAGCGATGTTTCGTCAGCCTTGAGGTGGGCCGACATGACCGGCTTGCCGCGTGCGGCGACAGCGACGGCGACCGCTTGCGCCGCGCTTCCCTTGCCCACAACGATCAGGGCATCGGTGCGGTCGACTTGCGGCTGCAGAGGCGCGCGCAACGGCCCTGCGGGAAATACACAAGCATTGCCCAGGCCGCGGCTCGCGTCGATCACAATCAGCGAGGCATCCTTTGCGATGGCCGGATTCTGGAAGCCGTCGTCCATCACGATGACGCTCGCCCGTTGCGACCGCGCCAAGGCCAGCCCATCGATGCGATCGCGCGCCACCACCACCGGAACCGTTGCCGCCAGCATCAGCGGCTCGTCTCCGACATCGGGCGCGGCATGGCGGGTGGGATCCACCATGACCGGTCCACGCAACCGTCCGCCATAGCCCCGGCTGAGCACGACTGGTGTCTCGCCGAGCTCCCGCAGCAGCCTTACAAGCGCGAGCACGGTCGGCGTCTTGCCGGCGCCGCCGACGTGATAATTGCCGACGCAGAGCACGGGAACGCCGGCGTCGAATCCATTGCGTTGCAATCGGCGGCTGGCGATCGCGCCATACACCGCGGCGAGCGGCATCAACAATCGCGACATCCATGATGATGGCCGGTGCCAGAAGGCCGGCTCATGCATCCGCCGCCCCCTTTTCCAGGCGCAATTGCAGCAGATAGGGCTCGAGCGCCGCAAGCGTGCGCTCGAGCGCGCCGCCGAGCTGCGAGACCACGCGTTCGGCGGCCGCAACCGACAGATCGCGCGCCGCAGGATCGGCGAGCAATCTGCCGAACTGCTTCACCAGGGCTTCCTGCGTGTCGGCCTGTTTCGCTCCGCCGGCAGCGTCGAGCGCTTCGTAAACGTCGCTGAAGTTGAACACGTGAGGGCCATGCACAATCGCCGCGCCGAGCTTCACCGCCTCGATCGGATTCTGCCCACCATGCTCGACTAGCGAACCTCCCATGAACACGACCGGCGACAACCTGTAGAACAGTCCCAATTCGCCCATGGTATCGGCGACGTAAACGTCAATGGCCGCGGTCGGCAGCTCCTCGTGAGAGCGCAAGGCTGCTTGCAGGCCGGAAGCCGCGATCATGCGGGCGATCGTTTCGCCGCGACCGGGATGGCGCGGCACGATCACCGTCAACAGCGTAGGAAAAAATCCAACCAGCGCGCGATGGGTTTCTAGCAGGATTTCCTCCTCGCCGGGATGGGTCGAAGCCGCTACAACGATCGGACGACCGCGCGTGACCGACGTCAGCCGTTCCAGCCTGGTGAAATCGGCCGGCGGCGCCGGGACATCCAGCTTCAGATTGCCGGTGACGGCGACGTTGCGGCTGCCGAGCGCCGCAAAGCGCTCGGCGTCGACCCGCGATTGCGCCAGGCAGACGTCGAACCGGGAAAGCAGCGCCGAAATCGTGCCGCTCACCCTGCGCCAGCGCGGAAACGAACGATGCGACATCCGCCCGTTGATCAGAACCATCGGCAGGCGCCGCGCCGCGCTCGACAGGATCAGGTTCGGCCACAGATCGGATTCGATGAAAAGCGCCAGAGACGGCCGCCAGTGATCCAGAAATCGGGCGACATAGCGCGGAGAATCGTAAGGCACATATTGATGGATGATGTCGGCCGGAAAACGCTTGGCGACGATCGCCGCCGAGGTCACGGTGCCCGAGGTCAGGAGAATGCGGACATTGAGCGCGCGCAATCTCTCGATCAGGGCCGCCGCGGCCAGCACTTCTCCGACGCTGGCACCATGGATCCATACCAGCGGCCCGTGCGGGCGAGCGTCGCCGCTCATGCCGCGGCGCTCGCCGACCCGCTCTGGATCCTCCTTGCCCTGCCTCAGCCGCCGCTTGATCAGCGCAGGCGCCAGAGGGGCCGCTGCCGCGGACAACCGCTGATAGACGCGCAAGGTCATCGGCAGCGAGCTAGCCATGACCCGCCTCTGGCGCGCGGTCCACTTGCGCATAGGCGCGCTTGGTCGCCTCGTTCAGCGTCGCCTCCAGGCGCGCGCGAAGCTGTTCCATGGTCGCGGCATCGGCATCGCCTGGAACCATGATAATTTCGCCTCCCACCAGTGCCCCTCGCCCGAATGGCAGATTGATCGTGGTTCGGTCCCAGTTTTTCAGGCGCCAGTAGCGGCTGGTCGCCATCGCGAACGGCATGATCGGCCGCCCGGATTCGCGTGCCAGCATGATGATGCCGAGACCCGCTATTCGCGAGCGTTTCGGCACATCGGCGGTCAGCGCGACGTTATAACCTTGTTCGAGCGCGCGCACCATCTCCTTGAACGCGCCGACACCGCCTTTGCGCTGAAACGCCGAGCCGTGATCCCCCGAGCCGCGGATCGTGCCGATCCCGAGCCGTTCGGCCGCAATCGCATTGAATTCACCATCACGATGCCGCGAGATGAGCACCTTGGCGCGGTGGATATCCTTGGTCTTGATGAAAGGAGTCAGGAAATGTTGGCCGTGCCAGAACGCGAAGATCGCCGGCATCTGAGGCTCGACGATTTCGTAGACCTCGGGCGGATCGAACGTGAACCTGTTGGTCAACCAGACCAGCCGCAGGAACTCGGCCGTGAGTCCCCCCACAGCATGCTGCAGCCAGCCGCTGCGCAGGATATTGCGGACCAGCCTTTTCAACGGGCGGGCTTCGCGTCTTGACCTGGGTCGAGCAGCCGATGCAGGTGGACGATGAAATATCGCATATGTGCGTTGTCCACTGTCTGCTGCGCCTTCGCCTTCCAGGCCGTGTAAGCGGTGGCGTAATTCGGGAACAGGCCGACGATTTCCACCTGGGAGAGATCCTTGAACGTGCTGTGCTCAAGGTCGGTCAGCTCGCCTCCGAGCACGAGGTGGAGCAGTTGCTTTGGCGCACTATCCGACATGACCCTTCTTCCCAATGCATGCTGCTGAGGCAACATTTTCGACCCGCATCAAGCCCGCGTTCGCTGTCATGACGGCCCCAATTCGAATCACCATCGCGCGCCAGCCTGCTATTGGAACATGATTGTTCCGGAATCCCGTTTTCCGGGTCATGTCTCAGGAGCGACTGCGAAAATGCTCGACGATCGATGCATGGCGATCGCGCCCTGCCGCCATCAGCACCCCGTGCGTCACCTCGCGGCGATTGTATTGAATGGTTTCCCCCGGCAGCGACGACATTTTACCATTCGCCTCCTGCACGATCAAATCGGCCGCGGCAAGATCCCAGTCCCGGCTTTGGCCGCCCGCGAAGGCCACGTCAAGTCTTCCATGCGCGACCCGGCATAGCCGGAGCGCCAACGATGCGATTCGCGGATGGGGAGAAATTTCGCCGGATGAGCCGACAAGCCGTTCGATCAGTGGTTTGGGACCGGCGACGCGGGAAATATCGATTGCAGTGCCGGACGTTGCATCAACCGGCCTACCATTCAGCAAGGTGCGGCGCCCTCGCTCGGCGAAGAAGAATTCATCGCTGGCCGGCGCAAACACCGCGGCCAATAGCGGCCGCGTGCCCTCGACCAGTGCCACGCTGATGCACCAATCCTCGCGACCGGCGAGATAGCCGCGGGTGCCGTCGATCGGATCGACGATCCAGACGCGTTGCTTGTCGAGACGTTGTTCGTCGTCGACACTCTCTTCCGATAGCCAACCATATTGCGGCGCTGCCGATCGCAGCCTGCCGGAAATCAACTCGTTGACCGCAATGTCGGCTTCGGAGACGGGCGACGAAACGCCCTTGGTCCAATTTTTCAGATCGGTTCGGAACAGCGACAGCGCCAGTGCGCCGGCTTCACGCACCGTGTCCTTCAGAAGAAGGGCGTCTCGCGTCGTCTCGTTGCGTGTCGCAATCGCGGCGCTCACGCCGTCGGAACTAGCGCCCGCCAAGCGTCAATCCTTCGATTCGCAGCGTCGGCGCATTGACGCCATAGCGAAACTCCAGATCGTTGGCTGGCATCAGCGACTTGAAGATATCGAAAAGGTGACCTGCGATCGTCACCTCGCTCACCGGATAGGTGATCTTGCCGTTCTCGATCCAGAAGCCGGAGGCGCCGCGGCTGTAGTCACCCGTCACGCCGTTGACGCCGGAGCCGATGAGATCGGTGACATAGAAACCCTGGCGGATGTCGGAGATCAGCTCGGTCGGGGAAGGTTGGCCAGCTTCCAGATGAAGGTTGTAGGCGCCTGGCGACGGCGAGGAGGATACGCCACGGTGAGCGTGCCCGGTCGTGACCATTCCAAGCTCGCGCGCGGTTGCACAATCCAGCAGCCATGAGGTGAGAACGCCTTCGTCGACGAGCGCAAGCTCCTTGACCTTGACGCCTTCGGCGTCGAACGGCTGCGAGCGCAGTCCTCGGCGGCGCAAAGGATCGTCGATAATGCGGATATTCTTTGCGAACAGCTGCTGGCCGAGCCGATCCTTGAGAAAGCTTGTCTTGCGCGCGATCGAGGCGCCGTTGATCGCCCCGGCCAGGTGGCCGACCAGCGAGCCGGACACACGCGGGTCGAACACGACCGGCACCTTGCAGGTTTCGACCTTGCGCGGATTGGCACGGGCCACCGTGCGCTCGCCGGCAGTGCGGCCGACGCTTTCGGGCGAGGCGAGATCGACGGAATGCGGCGCGGAGGAGAAATCGTAATCGCGTTCCATGGCGGTGCCGTGGCCGGATATCGCGGTCACCGAGATGCCCTGGCTCGAGCGCAGGTAGGAACCGTGAAAGCCGGTGCTGGTCACAAGCACCATGCCGCCGATTCCGGTCGATGCCGATGCGCCGCCGGATTTAGTCACGCCCTTGACGGCGATGGCGGCCGCTTCGGCCTCAAGCGCGCGGCGTTCGAGCTCTGCCGTCGTTGGAACGCCGGGGTCGAGCAAATCCAGGTCGGGGAATTCGCGCGCCAGCAACGACGTATCGGCAAGACCGACATATTTGTCTTCAGGCGCGACACGCGCCATTGCCACCGCGCGCTCGGCAAGCCTTGCCACGCCATCGCCGTCGACGTCATTGGTCGAAACCACGGCCTGGCGCCGGCCCACAAGCACGCGCAGCCCGACGTCATCGCCTTCAGAGCGCTCGGATTCCTCGACGCGCCCGTCGCGCACCTCGACGCCCTGGGACACGCCGCGCACAGCGACCGCGTCGGCGGCATCCGCGCCGGCGCGCCTTGCGGCTTCGACGAGACGCTGCGCCAGCGTACTCAACGCGGTTTGATCGAAAAGATCAGAGTTGTTTGCCTTCGACGAAAGGGACGATGCAGCCGATGGTGAAGAGATCACGAACAAAATCCTGGAAAATCAACAAGGAACGAAAAAGGACTCGGCTGCATGCAGCCGAACCACCAGATGTGCCCGATTTTCAAGGATTTCAAGCATTTTCGGGCCACAGAACCATAGATTTTTCAGCAACGACGCAAGGTCTCGTCAATCATGCGGGCCAAGCTCTTGTCAATCATGCGGATGAATGGCGGGCCGGTGAGAACGGATTAACCAGCCTTTTTAAGCGGTTTCGGACGCGGCTCTGGCAAACTCTTGCGCATCGACCGGGGAACATAATCCCGGCGTGGAGACAAGGCCGTGAGGCGTCAATCAAAAAGCGGAGTAAACCCCGCAGGGTCGAGCCGTGCATTGCGACTCGACCCTTTTTCTTTGCCGGTCAGCTTTGATGCGCACGACGTTCGCGCCGACGGCGGCGTTCGCAACGTGGAACTCCACCGCGAGCGTGTCGTGCTGCGCCGTGCTGTGCAGGGCATGCGAATGGCGATCCAGGTTCGCGTCAGCGATTTCCGCGGCATCGCGGTTCGCGGCATCGATGATGCCCAGATGCTGGTGCTCCTTCACCGCGACCCATCCCTGACCGTCCCGCTGTGCGTGAGTTCGGACCGCGAAGAGATCGCGGCGGAATGGCAGATTTGGAGCGACATCTTCTCGCTGCCGCAACTGCCGGAAGACAAGCCTTGCGAGCCGGCGGCGCGACGACGACGACGCAGCGTGATCTACTCACGACGTCCGAAATTTCTGATGCGCCGGCGCGGCGGTGGTCCACTCGATGCGTCCAACGTGCATCGCGGCGAGCGCGAGATCATCGCGCGGAACTAACCTTCCTGTTTCCTTCAGCTTGCATGCATCCACGCGTCCGTCAGCAGGCCCGCAAACAGCAACAGACCGGCATCGCGATTTGACTTGAAGACGCGCAGGCACAGCGCCGGATCGTCGATCTTCAGGCGAGTGATCTGCCAGGCAAGGTGCGCGGCAAACGCGAAAAGTCCGAGCCACGCTGGCAAGCCACCGCCGGCAAGAGCGATCGCACATCCGATCAAGGCCACCGCAAGCGCGTAAAATGCGATGAGTGCCTGATGGCTGCGCCGGCCGAAAAGGCGCGCGGTCGATTTGACGCCGATCAGTGCGTCATCTTCGGCGTCCTGATGCGCGTAGATGGTGTCGTAGCCGATCACCCAGGCGATGGATCCGGCGTAGAGAACAAGGGCCGTCGCATCGATCCGGCCGAGGATGACGGCAAATCCCATCAGCGCGCCCCACGAAAACGCGAGACCAAGCACGACCTGCGGCCACCAGGTGATGCGTTTCATGAAGGGATAGACCGCGACAATGACGAGCGAGGCTATACCGGTCGCCACCGCAAAGCGGTTGAATTGCAAGAGCACCGTCAAGCCGATCAACGCCTGCACGACCAGGAATACCAATGCTTGCGGTACGCTCACCTGTCCCGCCGGAATCGGGCGCGAGCGCGTGCGTTCGACCATTGCGTCGAGATCGCGATCGGTAATGTCGTTCCAGGTGCAGCCGGCGCCGCGCATGGCGAAGGCGCCGACGAAGAACAGCCCGATGACCATGGGTAATCGGCTCAGATCATTGGCCACCAAGGCGGCAAGCGCCGCCGACCACCAGCACGGCAGCAGCAACAGCCAGGACCCGATCGGCCGATCGAGACGGGCGAGCCGCAAATAGGGCCGCGACCACGCTGGCGCCAGCGTATCAACCCAGTTGCCGGTCGCGTCTGCAACGCGGGCCGCAGCCTCGATCATTTGGGCGCATCGTCCTCTTTACCGAAGTTTCTTCGGCTCGGCGGCGCGGCTCATCTCTGCAAAGCGTTGCCGTTCAGCGTATCGAAAGTGCCGCCCTTCTTCGCGGCAGCCACTTCGGGGAGCGCCGTTGAAGAGCCCAGTACGTCACTCAGGGTCGGACCCGAGGGTCCCTTTTGCATCTGCGCCGCCGCAGTGCAGACCTTCTTCTGCAGCGCCTCCGTGCCCTGGTGGCCGCGCTTGAGCTGTTCGTTGATCTGCGGCGGAATCCCGCATCTCGCCGCGTTCGTCTCGACATATTTCAGCATCTTGACTTCGGCCTGGGCAAAATTGCCGATCAACTTGCAAGCCTCGTCCGGGGTCGCATGTTTGTCGCTCGCCGCCTTGATCAACTTGCCGCGCCTTTCCGCCTCTTCGCGCAGCGGCAAAAATTGCTTCATGCATTCATCGACGGCGCCCGTCTGCGTCGGCGGAGCCGCAAAAGGCGAGGTTCCGAACGGCACCCCACCCCCGCCCACCGGCGGGAATGCACTGGCGGGCGGTGCGGCGGCAACGGAAGGCGCAGCTCCGTTCACCGGCGGAAATGGCGAAGCGTTGGCCGCGCCGGCCTGCCCGGGCAGTGGCGCCGGAAATGCACCTTGGGCAAAACTCTGTCCGGCACAGAGCATAACAACCGCCATGGCGAGCGGTGCGATCAGACGGCGGATCATCAAAGCTGTCCTCTCAGGCAAGGTCCGATGCGTCTTCCCGATAGAAGAGCGACTCCGATAGGTTATTTTACGATTGCAGCCGGTCCTTAACAAGGACGTGGAATTTGGCAACAGCGCGGCGTTGAGCCGCGTCGAAACGGCCAATAATCGCGCATTTTCTCATCCTTTGGGCTAAAAGGCGCGCGGATTGGAACATTGACCATGCCGCAATTCGATTTTCGCAAACCGCGATTATTCGTCGCGGACGCGCTTGCGCCAAACCGGACGGTTACGCTCACGCGAGAGCAAAGCCATTATCTCGGCAACGTGTTGCGGCTCTCCGCAGGCGAGACCATCCTGGTGTTCAACGGGCGCGACGGCGAATGGGAGGCTTCGATCTCGGGGCGCAAACGGCCCGACAGCCTCACCATCATGACCAGCACCCGGCCGCAGGATCGCCTGCCGGACCTTGCTTATGTCTTCGCCCCGCTCAAGCATGCCCGGCTCGATTACATGGTGCAGAAGGCCGTCGAAATGGGCGCTTCCTCGCTGCAGCCGGTTCTGACGCGTTTCACGCAAGTTTCGAGGGTCAATGGCGATCGAATGCGGGCCAATGTCATCGAGGCGGCCGAGCAATGTGGCATTCTCAGTATTGCCGACGTCGCAGAGCCATTGCCGCTCGATCGCTATCTGGCTGCGCGCAACGCAAGCCGCCTGCTGATCTTCTGTGACGAGGCAGCGGAGGTCACAACCCCGTTGCGGGCGCTGGAAGGCGGGCAAGCTGCGGCCGACGGGATCGATGTCGTGATCGGGCCCGAAGGGGGATTTGCCGAGGAAGAGCGCGCCTTGTTGCTGCGGCAGCCACGAACGTTACGGCTTTCGCTGGGGCCGCGCATTCTCCGCGCGGACACCGCCGCGGTAGCGGCCCTCGCCGTGGTCCAGGCCGTTTTGGGGGACTGGGCCGCCGGCGGATAAGATCGGCCCTGCCGCTCTGCCGTCTTCGACAGCGGCCATCTTGTGGCACGACTGCCTTGGCCGGTTGTTAAGACACTTGGGCAATCCCGGTCGAAACGCCTCCTCAGGCATGCTAAGGGCTGCCGGCTTGGGCGAAAAAGGTATTTTCGCGCCCGGGGTGAAGGCGAGAGCACCCGAGAAAACACCTTTAATCAATGACTTACACGTATTCTCGGACTAAGAAGCCTAAAGCGTGAGGGCCCGTTTTCGGGATTTGGACCTTGAGATGACCGACGAACTTGGGAAACGGGGCAATGGAGCGAGCGGATCGGCTGCGTGGGCGGATGCACTGCTTTTGTCGTTCTCCAAAGCCGGTTACACCTTGGCCGAGCCGGCGATTCTGCAGCCTGCCGAGCCTTTTCTCGATCTGTCGGGCGAAGACATCCGCAAAAGCCTTTATCTGACCACCGACGCCAGTGGCGAGGAGCTGTGTCTGCGGCCTGACCTGACGATTCCGGTCGCGCGCGACTACCTCGCTTCCGGCAATGCCGGGAAGCCCGCTGGTTTCAGCTATCTTGGTTCTGTCTTCCGTTACCGTGGTGGCCAGCCAAGCGAATTCCTGCAGGCGGGCATCGAATCGTTCGGCCGGCTCGATCGCGAGGCGGCGGATGCGGAAATGCTGGCGCTGGCACTTCAAGCCACCAGCGCGTTCGGCGTGGGCGAAGTCGAAATTTGCACCGGCGACGTGGCCCTGTTCATCTCCCTGATCGATGCCCTCGATCTCTATCCGGTCTGGCGGCGCCGGCTGATCAAGGATTTCAACCGCAAGATCAGTCTGGAACAGGATCTCGAGCGACTCGCGCTCGCAACCGCATCGACCCGCAACGAATATGAGGGCGTGCTTGCAGCACTCGCCGGCTCCGATCGCAAGGCGGCATTGGCGCTGGTGACCGACTTGATGTCGATTGCCGGGACGACCAATGTCGGTGGGCGCACGGTCGCAGAAATCGCCGACCGCTTCCTCGAACAGTCGACGCTCAAAGGCGGCGCGTTGCCGCGCGATGCGCTCGAACTGATCAAGCGCTTCCTGGCGATCTCGGGCGATCCCAATGATTCGATTCTGCGGTTGCGGGCGCTCGCTACGGATGCCAAGCTCGACATCATTGCCGCGATCGACGCGTTTGAAAGCCGTGTCGGTTTGATGGTCGCGCGCGGCATCGATATCCGATCGACGCGCTTCTCCACCTCGTTCGGCCGCGGCATCGACTACTACACGGGTTTCGAGTTCGAACTGCATGCCAGGGATAACGGCGTCGAGCCGCTGGTGGCGGGCGGACGCTATGACGGGCTGATGACCCGGCTCGGTTCCAGAACGCCAATCCCGGCCGTCGGATTTTCAGTCTGGGTCGAAGCCTTGACACAGCTCGGCGGCAAATCTTCCGCCAGCCGCAGCGGCGGGAGGGCGTCATGACAACGCCTTTCGTGCTCGCGGTTCCTTCAAAGGGCCGTTTGCAGGAAAACGCCGAATCGTTCTTCACGCGAGCCGGACTTGCGCTCACCAAACCGCGCGGCGCACGCGAATATCGCGGCTCGATCTTTGGGCTCGACAATCTCGAGATCGCCTACCTCTCGGCAAGCGAGATCGCATCCCAGCTCGCGCGCGGCGCAATCCACCTCGGCGTAACCGGCGAGGATCTGGTGCGCGAGAGCATCGCAGATGCCGAGAGGCGCGTGCTCTTGATCGACAATCTCGGCTTTGGCAGTACCAATGTCGTGGTTGCCGTTCCGCAGGCGTGGATCGACGTCCGCACTATGGCCGATCTTGACGATGTCACCACCGGCTTCCGGGCACAACATAACCGGCGGATGCGGGTGGCAACCAAATACATCAACCTGACCAGAACCTTCTTCGCTTCGCACGGCATCGTCGACTACCGCATCGTCGAAAGCGCGGGCGCCACCGAAGGGGCGCCGGCGTCAGGCACCGCGGAGATGATCGTCGATATCACGACCACGGGCGCGACGCTTGCCGCCAACGGGTTGAAGGTGCTTGACGACGGCGTGATCTTGCGCAGTCAGGCAAATCTTGTGGCCTCACGCGATGCCGACTGGTCGAACGAGGCGCGGGAGACCGCGCGCATCATTCTGGACCATATCGCCGCCCGCGCCCGCGCCAGCAAATACCGGGAAGTGCGCACCCGCTTCGCTGGCTGCGACGCGGCGCTGTTGACCGAGGCCCACAAGCGCTTCGGCGTGGTGTCGCCGTTCGGCGGACCGACCTCCTCGGGCATGGTGACGCTGCATTGTCCGCCGGCGCAGCTTTATGCACTCGGCAGCTTCCTGAGGGACCACGGCGCAGAGACGGTTTCGGTGGCCTCGCTGGATTACGTGCTTGACCGCGAAAATCCGCTGTTCGCGAGGCTAGAGACGTTCCTGCGGAGCTAAGCCGAAGCGTCGCAGCGGCCGTGGATGCGCTTTGATATTCGCCGCTGCAAAACTGGCCGCCGGGACCAGAGTCGAATGCTGCAATCGAGCCGCTTGCCCATGGCGACATTCGATCTCGATTGTCATATGTTGCGCATCCGGATGGTTGGAACCTGATCGATGATGCTGGGTACGGACGTTTCGAGCCTGTCGACGACCGCGGCGAACGCAGCGGCGCAGGGACTGTCGATTGTCGTTCCCCTTTACAACGAGGCAACGGGGCTTGCCTCGTTGCATCAGCGGCTTTGCGCCCTGGCACGGACGCTGCGAGAGCGTTATCGCCTCGCGAGCGAAGTCGTCTATGTCGACGACGGCAGTGCGGATGCGACGCTGACAATCGCGCGCGGGCTTGCCCCTGAGGCGCTCGACATCCAGGTGGTGTCGCTGTCGCGGAATTTCGGCAAGGAAGCGGCGCTGATGGCAGGGCTGGACCATGCCAGGCGCGGCGCCGTGCTGTTCATGGATGGCGACGGCCAGCACCCGCCAGCCCTGGTGGAGCAATTGGTCGGTCACTGGATCGATGACGGCTACGACGTGGTCTATACGGCCAAGGCGCATCGCGACAACGAGCCGCTGCTGCGGCGGCTTGCCGTGCGCGGCTTCTATTCGCTGATCAATTGGGGGGCGCGGCAGAAGATCCCGGAGGATGCCGGCGATTTTCGCTTGCTCTCGCCACGCGCGGCCGCGGCGTTGCGCCAGCTTCCCGAGCGCAATCGTTTCTTCAAGGGCCTCGCAAGCTGGATCGGCTTTCGCCAGATCCGCGTCGACTACGAACCTTCGCCTCGCGCGCATGGTATCACCACCTTCAGTACGGGCCGGCTGGTTGGCCTTTCGATCGAAGGCCTGACCTCCTTCTCTGTCGCACCGCTGCGTTTTGCGAGCCTGCTTGGCGTATTGCTGGCCACCGCGGCCTTTTTGTTCGGGCTTTCGATCCTGTGGGAAACCTGGACGACCGGCAAATCGGTCCCCGGCTATCCCTCGCTCGTGGTCGGCCTGATGACCATCGGCGGCGTGCAACTGATCATGATCGGCATCGTCGGGGAATATATCGGCAAGATCCTTTCGGAGCTGAAGGCACGTCCCATCTATTTCGTCGCCGAGCACAACGAGAAGCAGGCCGAGGCGAACGACGGAACCGCGGCCAGCGAGCGGACCGCGGCCGAATGAACGACGCCCGCCTCTAAATGGCAGCGAACCTGACAAGCATCTGGCTGTGTGCCGACGATTACGGATTGAGCCCCGGCGTCAACCGCGCAGTCCGCGATCTGATCGAGCGCGGCCGTCTCAATGCAACCTCGGCCATGGTGGGCGGCCCCGCCATTGGCCGCGACGAAGTGAGCGCGTTGAAGGCAGCAGCAGCAAACAGCCCGTGCTGCGCCGTCGGGCTGCATGTGACGCTCACGGCGCCGTTTCGACCGCTGACGATGCATTTCCGCCCCATCGACGGCGGCGTGTTCCTGCCGTTTCCGAAACTTCTGCGCGCAGGCCTGATGGCAAGGCTCGATCCTGAACTCATCCGCACCGAACTTCTGGTGCAATTGGCGAACTTCGGCGATCTGTTCGGCCGCGCACCGGATTTCGTCGACGGCCACCAGCACGTGCAGCTTTTTCCGGGCGTG
>Ga0307474_10000495_pt1 | contig 28259 bp, 26 predicted proteins | sample atmos_gasesECM1C_2_FD_203312 | JGI IMG/M metagenome (GOLD analysis project Ga0307474, IMG submission 203312) | Hardwood forest soil microbial communities from Morgan-Monroe State Forest, Indiana, United States - atmos_gasesECM1C_05 | ecosystem: Environmental > Terrestrial > Soil > Temperate... | reverse complement strand
AGTCCGACCCAAACATCTCACCGATCAAAACTTCGACCATGATTACTTCTTCAAACTCCCTCTTACGAGGGAGCGGGATGCCCAATCAACTGGAAGACGCTTTACATCACGCCATGTCCGGTAACGAGCTGTCCCGTGTGCGAACCGAACTCTACGGACTGCGAATACTCCGCGCCTGTAGTCCTCTACTTATCCGCAAGCTCGCCCCGCTCGTTGAGAGTCACGTGTGGGACTGGCCGCAAGGGGACACTGAGACGATAGCGGGCGTGACGGCGTTCCCCCTCGCGAACCAACGCGCCCTTCGCAACCAGGTCCGCTAGGTCCCGTGTCGTAGTCGCAGGTGAGGCTCCGGTTATCGTGCTGTATTTTCCGGCTGTAAGCCCGCCTCGGAACCCTTCGGGGCCTTCCCGGAACATGCGCAGGAGTGCTTTCTCCTGCCGCTCATTGAGCTGCCCCTTCAGCCGATCCAACAGCTTTGTTTTGTCGATCAGGAATTCCACCATTGCGATTGTCCGACGCTGCGCTTCGATGGCGACACCTGCAAACCACATCAGCCAGTTGGTGATCTCGTTTTGTTTGTTCGACGCTTCGAGCACCTCATAGTAATTCTTGCGGCGAGAAAGAATCGTGGCCGCCAATGCCGTGAGCGTCGGCTGACCGAGGCTCTGCGCTAGGGCTTTCTCAGAGATGGCCCGTCCGATACGTCCATTGCCATCCTCAAAAGGATGGATGCATTCAAAGTACAGGTGAGCAATGCCTGCCCTGGTTAAGGCAGGCAGCGGTTTTTCGTTGCCACGCTCCGTTTGATCAAACCAGGCCATAAATCGCGCCATTTCGGATGGCACACGCGATGACGGCGGCGCCTCGAAATGCACCCTGGGTTCATGCATCGTCTGGGAAACTACTTGCATGGGTTCAGCACCTGTTCGATACCGTCCCACATCTTTCAGGTCACGCCTGCCGCTCATCACCATCCGAAGCCAGCGAAACAGCATTTCTTCCGAGAGTGGTTCAGCAAAGGAGCGGTAGAGATCAACCATTATCTCAGCGATTCCTCGCTCCGCCGGCCGAACTCGTCGCTCGTCGGCAGCCAGTCCCAGTTGCTTGCGGATAGAGGTCTGCACGCTAACCCGATCCAGAATTTCACCTTCGATTTCAGAAGTCGTGACCGCTTCCGTGCTCATCACCTCGATGGTGAGCTGATCGCGCTCCTCATTTCCGAGATGGCGTACAGTGCCAACGAGCATGCCTCCGCCAACGAGGAACTGTTTCTCCGCAGTCTCCAGGCGAGCTTCGTCCCACTGAAAGGTAGGCCAGTCCGGTTGTTGCCAGTTCCACGTCATGAGCGCGATAGGGTGCCGTTCTATCGCTCATATTATGCTATATTTGTGAGCGATAGCCTAAAAACCTATCCCTCGCCCGACGTTTCAACTTGATTGCTACGCCCAATAACGAAAGAAAAAGGCAATATAGTTTAGTTATGCGAATCCTAACGAAACGACTTTTTCCCGATGGCGGCAACCAACCCAATGGCTCCTTTACTGTGACAAGCTATGACAACCGCTGTGATAGGACCTAGTTATGTATGATCGATTGCAGTCGGCGAAATGAGTGGAGCCTTCAATCGATATATCGGGATTGACTATTCCGGCGCGGAAACATGCGACTCCAGCCTGAAGGGCTTGCGTGTCTACATGGCGGACCAATTGAACGAGCCACGTGAAGTTCCGCCGCCACCAAGTGCCCGCAAACACTGGACACGCAAGCTAATTGCTGAGTGGTTGGTTGAAGGGCTCTCGGAAACAGCCCTTACGTTGGCGGGCATTGACCACGGCTTTTCTTTCCCGCTGCGATATTTCGAGAACTACAAGCTGCCCCACGACTGGCCATCTTTTATGGACGATTTTCAAAAGCACTGGCCGACAGATAAGGACAACACCTACGTCGATTTCGTTCGTGAAGGTGAGTGTGGAAATGGCGCGGCCCGCTGTGGTGATTCTCGCTGGAGGCGGATCACAGAAGTACGCGCGGGCGCAAAATCCGTCTTTCATTTTGACGTGCCGGGTTCGGTTGCCAAATCAACGCACGCCGGTATTCCGTGGTTGCGCTATCTCCGAGTTCACGCGCGAGATCGAATTCATTTTTGGCCGTTCGATGGCTGGAGGGTGCTGCTGGGCAAATCAGCAGTTGTCGAAATTTATCCGGCCCTATGGAGCCACAGCTTCCCGCGCGATGGCCGCGACTCTCATCAGCAAGACGCATATGCCACGGCAGAATGGCTTCGCCGAAATGACTTGGAGGGCAACTTGGAACGGTTTTTCGATCCAAGCCTGTCCGAGCATGAACGAGAAGTGGCCAAAATCGAAGGCTGGATTCTAGGAATAGCTTGATGGGCCCCTTCTTGCGGACGGTTACGGAGTTCGATTGACGGAAGCAATCTCTAACAACCGCATGAGCAGACTTGCTAGGGCGAGGTACTCATGCGCTCTTCGGGGGTCGTTGAACAAGCGGTTGCTATGGGCCTTTGAATTCCGCAACCCAACAATGCCCTTGAACAAAAACATGATTCCTTTTTGCTCGTCCCTCTCCGCATCGGTCTGAAGGGTGTTCAACTGGATTACGGGCGTTTGGTTTTCGCACCCGAACGCACGGTTCACGAGCGAGTCCCCATCCAGCACTAGTCCCGATTTTCTCTTAACCTCATCAATCACGCGAATGTAGGCTTCCAATGCCGCCTGTTTGTAGTGCCCATCCCGAAAAAGCTGCCCGCTTACTTGGGCGATGGCTGAATGGAATTCGTATGTGCCCTCGGCCACTTGGGCGGCGGGCGGCGAAAGAATTTCTAGCTGTTGAATTATGGATTCCAGGACGGCCTTGCGATTCCGGGTTTGTTCTGCGTGGTTTCTCTGCAGCTCTCCATCGCTCATGTTGAAGTGGAGCGGACCACCCTCGCGCAGATTCACGGTGTTCACCAAAAACCGCGACCGTTTGATGGAGGCCGAAGTGGCGAAGGACTTTCTGGCGCTGGTGGTGGAGCAAGCCCGCGGGCAGGGATGGGCCTCGGACGAGCACTTCACGGTGGACGGAAGTTTGCTGGAAGCTTGGGCCAGCGCGAAGAGTTTTCAGCCCAAGAACAAGAAGGGTTCACCGCCGGATGATCCCGGAAATCCCACGGTGGATTATCGACGGCTTCGAAACTATCAATAAGGCTGCCCGCTGGGATTTTTCTCCGAAACGTCTGGGTCGCCTTTCTTTGGCAACGGGGACACACCCGCAATCCACGAAATAGCGGTCGGTGTGCCGTTCGGGCTTCGGGGGTCACTCCCGCCTCGTGCTGCTGCAGGCTGCTGAAAAATCGTGCAGAGCCAGCAATTTCTAGGTTGGTTTGAGTCGCCTACAAGGTGACCGATTCCGTCGGCCCGCGTCCCAATTGCAGCATTCCATTGTGCCGAAGCAGATTTTCGTCTTGTGGAAAGTATGATATATAGGAAACTTTTCCTTTACAAGATACTTTCCCATTTGAGAAAATACCCTCGTGCAAGCCAGAACACTCCAATACGAGAAGGCGGCCCAGGAGGCGCTACGGAATCAGATCCCCGTCCGCGGCCTCCCGGGCGTTCGAATCCGTGCGGTCAAAGCACAACCCACCGAGGGGTTTGACGTCCAATTCGAGCTCGAATCCGGGAAGAAGCGCGTCCTTGTCCTTGGGGAAATCAAATCTGTTGTCTCTCCCAAACTCCTCGAGGGAATCGCCCCCTGGATTCGCCGTATGAAGTCCCTCCGGGAGGGCGTTTCCTTCGCTCTCATCTGCCCAGCCCTGTCCCCCCGCTCGCAAGCATTCTGCATCGAGAATGGCATCGATTTCATGGACCTCGCGGGCAATGTCTCGATCAACGTGCCCGGCACCTTCACCCTCCAACGACTCGGCATGCAAAGCAAGGAATGGAGTACCCCCTCGAATTCCCTTCCCAGCACCAACGTGTTTTCCGGACGGTCTTCCCGCGTGTTGCGCGTCTTGCTTGAGGAGTCGAGAGCCTGGACGCTCACCGGGATCGCCAATGAATTGCAAGCGGAAACGAAGAGATTCGGACTTGCCTTCTCCACCAAACAAGTGGACTTCGCGATCCATCTCGGCACGATCTCGAAAGCTCTGGCGAGCCTTGACGAGCAACTCTGGATACGGCGTCAGGGCTCGTCCATCCTAGTCCCTGAACCCCGCCGCCTTTTGCTGGCGTGGGCCGAAAAATACAAGGAGCGTTACCGCTGGCGTCTCCGCAACTCCTTCGAGACCACGAATCCGTTTGCAGCCGCACTGTCTCAAATCAATAACGGGCTCAAACCGCTCCTCCGGTCTCCCTACGCTTTCACTGGAGCCGCCGCTACCATCGACGCGCCGTTCATCGACCTTGACACTATCGATTTATTTCTCCTCTTAGGGAAGGACGACGCCAAGCTGCGACAACTCGATCAGCGTCCGGAATCTGGTCGAAAACTGCGCTTCACCTATCCCTACGATTCGGGTGTTTTCCTCTATGCCCGAACCGATGGTTCCGTGCCGATGGTCTCCAACATTCAAGCATATCTAGACCTGTACGCGCGCGGTGGACGGGATCTCAAACAAGCGGACTACCTCTTAACCAACGCCATCGAACCCCACTGGAAGGCCGCATGATTCCCGAGCCCCAGCAGACCTATCTGCTCGAGTTTCTCGCTGCGCTCGGCTCCGCAGCGAAAGATTTCGTTATCGCTGGCGCCCAAGCCATTAAGTTCACACTCCCAGAAACCCGGGGAACCAAGGATTTCGACTTCCTCCTCGACGTGATCCCCCTCCGGGGATCTCACACACCCTTGGCCAACATCCTTGGGCGGTTAGGGTATGCGCCCGTCGAAGGAGCCCGGAACTTTCAGTTCGAAAAGGCGATTCCCAACAGTACAGAGAAAATGCGCATTGAATTCATGGCGCCGGAGGAACTTCGGCGGAGAAACGACTTCCGCGTGGAAGTGCAAGAAGGCGTTCACGCCCGCGCCTGTACAGGTGGATCGATCGCGCTCGCGGAATCCGAAAGCCATGCGCTTCAGGGCACGCTCCCGAATGGCGAAGCGTTCAGCACCTACGTGCGCGTCACCACGTCCCATGCGCTAGTCATGCTCAAACTCTTAGCTTTGTTTGACCGCTATCACAACATCCGCGGGCCCCAGGAAGCGCGCCATGACCGGGAAGAAGCCCGGACCCACGCGGCAGACATCGTCGCCGTTTTGAAGGCGCAATTGGATCCCGCCCAGTTCGCGCAAGCATTTGTTGGTGAGTTCCTGCGAGAACCTCTTCTCGGGCTCCGCGTACTTCGCATTTTTCACGATTTCTTCCGCGAGCTGACATCACCTGGTTTCCTGGTCTATGAAGAGCACCTCGCTGCGAATATACCCGCAGGCCGGAATGTGCGAGAGGAGTTACAGCGGGAAGTGCAACGCAGTCACCGCGTTGTCTCGCTCATCTTTCCCATTCCCGAGTTTTACGGTCTCGCCGCTGCCATCGATGACAGCTGCGATTGGGAGCGCATTCCTAAGCTGACGGAGGAATATTTGGCAGCTCTTGAGAATGCCCGAATCCGAATCACGCAGACGCTCGCTCTGCAGTTTCTGCCCAGCGCTGCATTTGGCGGAGCTTTTTTGCGAGGAACATTTCTCATGACGAGCGCAACGGAAGTAATCGCGAAACTCTCCGCCGTGGAACGAGAGATACTCCGAGCACACTTACAATCTCGCGCGGAAACTCTGCAAGCAAATCCCGAGCTTCGCAGTACGTTTCCGCACGCCTTGACCTCCAATGCCTCCTGCGAGATCGCAGGTAACCAAAGACCACTATATCCGGGCTTCGAACTTTCAAGCAAAATTTCAGATGCTGTCCGTATTGTCCGCAAAGATTAAGTGGAAGTCGCGAGAGGACGCAGCGTACCGCACTGATTTTAAAAGGCAAAAGAGTGATTGAAGGAAATAGATTTGAACCATCGACCGCCTGGCCGTGCACCAGGCGCTCTTCGGATTTTCGGGTGAAGTAAGTTGCTGATTCTAAAAGAGTGGTCGGGGCGAATGGATTTGAACCATCGACCTCCTGGTCCCGAACCAGTGGATAAAATCACATAAGTCGCTGTCCTGGCGTCACTTATTGGTTCTCGGGCCGCCCTCTGATGGACAAGTCGGGACAACCCACCCTCGAAACGGCTTGTTCCACAATCCCTCCGTGGCATGATACTTCAAATCGTCGTTCCCGGCGCGTTTCGCGTGACATTTGTGTGACACCGGAATTAGTTCGTTTCCGATCTCGGAGCGGTGAGATAGGATAACGAAAGAGCAGGAGATCTTCCTGCTCTTTCGGTCCTGTTTCTCGCGGGTCAATCCAACTTTGACGATTCGGATCTTGCGAATTGTCACTCGGTCCGCGACCGCTGCGATGCGAGCCAGCCGAACCGCCTTTGCTGCAGAGTCTTGGCGTTTCCTTTGTTTGCGCCTTCTACGCCAGCCGTGGCGCTGCTGCTGTCCTCATCGCTGATTATCGGAGTCGCCAGATAAGCGTGGTACTCATTGGCAGTGCCTTTCGCCAACGCAATCCCTGTGATCTGGCCTTCCCTGTTGATGGAGCACGCCGTCTGCAGGTCTAAAGTCGTATCTGCAGGGACCAGCGCATTGAGCTCGGCCGGTTTTCCGTTTTCCCAGAAGACTGCCCGTAGGTTGAAGTTTGCGTCGAGCGACAAGCCAGTGACTTGTCCCTTGTCGCTGATGGCGGTAGCGTAGCTGTAAAAGTCCCCGGGAAGCGGCTCGAGGTCGCTTATGTGGCCGTCCTGCCAGAGAAAGCCATGAAAGGACGCATCGCCGGTGGTGTCCGAAACACCGACAACCTGGCCGAGATTGTTGAGGCCGGTAGCGAAAATTCCGTTAAAGTACCCGTCGCCGCCGAGATTGCCAAGGTCGATCGGCCTTCCCTTTTGCCAAAGTACGGCATGAGTGGGCACCAGGTTTATCTGGTTAATCGAATTGAAAGGTCCGCAAGTGCCTGACGCGCCGACTACCTGGCCTCGGTCATTAATGGCGAAGGCCACACCGTCCGGGTCGCCTGAGACTGTTTCAAGTTCCTCGACTACAGGTTTAGCCCAGAAGAAGGGCTTGTACCAAACGACAGGCTTAAACTCATACACCTGCGGAGAGGATGGGAGGCCGGGGCAAGTCGAATCGGGAATGGTATTCTCCGACGAGCCGACAGCCACACCAAAGGTGTTGATTTGCCAGGCTTGACCATTGTTACCGCTGTGGTCGTACTTATCGCGCAGCGTTGGGAGCGCGCTCATCGCTCCGTTTTGCCACACGAAAGGCAGACAGGAGACGGCTTGGCTAGAAAATCCAAGCGCCTTGAATCCGCAAAAGTCTTCACTTTTAGGATCCAGCTTGCCGTTTTCCGCCTCGCCGACCACCTGTTCCCAAATGTTGACGCCAAACGCAGCGCCGTTCACGCCCCCGAGCCCAGGGGCGCTTATGTCTTTCATCGAACCTCCATGCCAAACGACGGCATGCGATACGCCGTTGGCTCCGTCAGTGAGAATCACTTGTCCGCTAACGAAGCCGTTTGTTGCAAGGACAAACGGCTGGCCAGGCGGCGGTCCGACTGGGCCGAGGTCTGTTACGGAATAGCGAACAGGCCCTGGCTCCTGTCCCAAGACTGGCCCCCCGAAGACAGCAAGGCTCAGTGCGAACGGCGCGATTCGTGACAACGTCGTTTTCAAAGTACTCCGTTTCATGTTTGTTTTCTCCCGCTGAGGCCCTGAGAGCCTGTTTATTTATTGGCCTCTACTTCGTATATCGAGAACTGGCTTCAAAAACTGCAAAGCCAGTAGCAAATCCGATGCAGGAGGTCCCTTGTTATAGGCCGTGGTAAAATCGCCGCACCTTCGCCGTGTGCCCCGGCTGGCCCTGGGACGGTATGAGTGAGCCCTCCACCCACGAAATCACTGCCTTGCTCCAGGCCTGGAACGGTGGTGATCATCAAGCGCTTGAGAGATTAACTCCGCTGGTTTACGGAGAGCTGTACCGCGCCGCAAAACGTTGCATCTCCCATGGGCAGCGGAACCAGACATTGCAAACCACCGCGCTCATCAATGAGCTCTACTTGAAAGTGGTGGACTTGAAGCGGGTTAGTTGGCAGAACCGGGCACACTTCTTTGCAATTTGCGCCAAGCAGATGCGTTGGATTCTCACGGACATCTATCGCGCGAAGCAGTATCAGAAGCGCGGCGGAGGAGCCGAGCGCGTTTCGTTGGACGCTTCGGCCGTCGTTTCCCCGGAGGCCCACCGTGATCTACTGGCGATTGATGAGGCGCTGCACCAATTAGCGAACGTTGACAAACGCAAAAGTGAGGTCGTGGAACTGCGGTTTTTTGGGGGCCTGAGCGTCAAGGAAACCGCGGAAGTGTTGAAAGTTTCTCCCGAGACGGTGCTGCGCGACTGGAAGCTCGCAAAAGCTTGGCTGCTCGGTGAATTGCGGGGATAATCGCGCCATGCAACCGGAACGCTGGCGGCGAATCGAGGAGCTCTTTCATTCTGCCCTGAAGGTCGATGAAAGGCGGCGGATCGCCTTCCTCGAAGAGAGTTGCGCGGGAGACCAGGACCTCCGGATTAGGGTCGAAGCGCTTCTCGCTCATCACAAAGAAGCGGGTAGTTTTCTTGAATCGCCGGCTCTCGAACTTGTAGCTCAGAAATCTGCCGCGACCGAGAATGTTTCGAGTAGCTCGCCATACTCCTCCGTCGGCGAAACCGGCAAGACCGTTTCTCATTACCAGATCCTCGAAAAGCTGGGCGGTGGGGGCATGGGTGTGGTCTACAAGGCCCAGGACACCAAGCTACCCCGTCTGGTAGCCCTGAAATTCCTGCCAGAGGCTTTCCTCCGGAGTCCGCGGGCTATGGAACGCCTTCGGCGTGAGGCCAACGCCGCTTCGAGCATGAACCACCCTAATCTCTGTGTGATTTATGACATCGATGAGTTCGGGGGCGAGCCGTTTATCGTGATGGAGTTTCTGGAAGGGCAGACCCTGAAGCACTGCATCCAGGGAAAGCCGATGCCACTGGACAAGCTTCTGGACCTGGCGGTCCAAATCGCCGATGGATTAGATGCCGCACATGCCAAAAGCATTATCCATCGCGATATCAAGCCCGCGAACATCTTCGTCACCCAGCGCGGCCATGCCAAGATACTCGACTTTGGCTTGGTCAAGGGTTCCCCGCTGCTCGACAACTTCGAGGGCGGCTTCGAATCGGCAGGACCTACGCTGAGTGTGGAAGACCTTACGCGCACCGGCACCGCGGTCGGCACGGTCGCCTACATGTCGCCGGAACAGGTCCGCACCGAAGAACTGGACACACGCACGGACTTGTTTTCCTTGGGCGTGGTGCTCTACGAAATGGCGACAGGGACGCTGCCCTTTCCCGGAGAGAGCTCCGGCGTGGTTTTTCATGCGATTTTAGAAAACACACCTGTCCCGCCGACGCGACTTAACCCGCGCCTTCCGCCCAGGCTGGAGGGGATTATCGACAAATGCTTGGAAAAAGATCGCAACCTTCGCTATCAGCACGCCTCGGAAATTCGCGCTGACTTGCAGCGCTTGAAGCGGGACACGGACTCACACCGGGCCAGGCCAAGCACGGAACTTGAAGCCAAAACGCGCTTCGCTGGGCTCTGGAGAGTCATTGTGCCTGCCACCGCGACCCTGTTGGGTCTCGCCATCGCGGCCTTCTTTTATTTTCACCGCACGCCGGAACTCACGGACAAGGACACGATTGTTCTTGCGGACTTCGCGAACTCCACCGGTGATCCCGTTTTCGACGACACGCTACGACAGGGCCTGGCCGTGCAGTTGGAACAATCGCCTTTCTTAAGTATTGTTCCTGAGGACCGGGTTCAGCAGACGCTGCGCATGATGAGCCAGCCCGCGGATGCGCGCGTGACTCCGCAGCTCGCTCGGGAAGTCTGTCAGCGCACCGCTAGCGCGGCTGTCCTGGAAGGTTCCATTGCAACTCTGGGGAACCAGTACGTACTGGGACTCCGAGCGAAAAACTGCCGCACTGGAAAAGTCATCGATGACGAACTGGTTCAAGCCACCAAAAAAGAAGATGTGTTGAATGCCCTGAGTGAAATGGCCAGTAAATTCCGGGCGCGCGCCGGCGAATCGCTGGCCACTGTTCAGCAGCATGACGTCCCCCTCGAGGAAGCCACTACGTCGTCTCTGGAAGCCTTGCAAGCCTACAGCATGGGCTGGAAGACTAACATTTCAGCGGGTGTCGAGGCTGGGCTGCCTTTTATGAAGCGCGCCGTGGAGATCGACCCGAAATTTGCGATGGGTTATGCCGCGCTCGCACTCTATGCCGGTGCGAGTGGTGAGTCGGACCTCGCCACCGAGAGCATTCGCAAAGCCTACGACCTACGCGAACGTGCAAGTGACAAAGAGAGATTTTTCATCACTGCTTATTATCACGGGCGAGGAACCGGAAACCAGGAAAAGGCACTACAGACCTGTGAGCAGTGGGCGCAAGTTTATCCCCGTGAATGGAGTGCTCACACTATGCTCACCGGTTTCGTTTGTCCAGTGCTCGGCAGATACGAAAAGGGAGTGGAAGAGGGCCGTAAGGCGATTGAACTTGTCCCGGATGCTTACACGGGATATTACCTGCTCGCTGTCAACTTCATTTACCTTGACCGCCTCGCAGACGTTGAAGACGTGCTTCGGAGGACCTCTGAACGCAAATTTGAAAATTCTTCCTTAGCGCATCTACGATTCGATCTTGCTTTTCTGAAAAGCGACAGCGCAGGCATGCAACGGGAAGTGGCTGCGGCTCAAGGAAAGCCTGGCGCTGAAGACGTGATCTCGGACCGTCAGGCTTTTGCACTGGCATATACCGGTCGCATGCAAGAGGCCAGGAAGTGGTCGCAAAGCGCAATCACTCTGGCACAACAGGCAGGACATCGCGAAAGGGCAGCTCTATTTGAAACCCGAGTCGCACTATGGGAAGGCTTCTTCGGAAACTTTTCCATGGCAAAAAAGACGGCCATGGCTGCACTTGCACTTGCAAAGAACCGAGAGGACAGGTATGGCGCAGCCCTCGTGCTGGCCATGGCTGGCGATGATGCCCAGGCCCAGTCTCTTGCTGATGATTTGGAAAGAGATTTCCCTGAGGACACTTCGGTCCGTTTCTACTACCTTCCTACCGTTCGCGCGTCTCTCGCGCTGAACCATGGCGATACTTCCAAGGCGATCGAGTTTCTCCAGGCTAACGTTCCCTTTGACCTTGGCGTGCCACGCAGCGCGACATTTGCCTACTTCGGTGCGCTTTATCCCGTATATCTACGTGGCCTGGCATATTTGGCCACACATCAAGGCACCGAAGCCGCCAAGGAGTTTCAGAAAATTCTGGATCACCCCGGAATAACGATTGGCGATGCGTTTAGCGCGCTTGCACGTCTCGGCCTGGCCCGCGCCTACGCGCTCTCTGGCGACACGGCCAAAGCCCGCACCGCCTACAACGATTTCCTCACTCTTTGGAAGGACGGCGATCCCGAGATTCCCATCTTGAAAAAAGCGAAGGTGGAGTACGCAAAGCTGCAGTAGCGTGTTGATGCTCTGCGGAAGCTCGATTAGCGCTTGCCATCGATTGGGAACGGGGGGGCAACCCGGAAGTAATGCCTCCCGGATCGGTAAAGGTAAACGCTATGACTCAATCGGGAGTGCCCCGGGAGGCAAACGCCCTTTGTCTTGACTGGTCTGGCTAACTTCCAGGTGGGAGGCAGGCGCGTCCCCCTACCTGCATGCGAGTTGGCAAGCATTCGGGCGAGACCCGAATGCTCTACTCAAACTTTCAAACTTTCTAATTACTTTATGCCAGCCGAATCTGTTTTGGTGAGCCAAAACTCCTGCATCCACTCCTGACCTCCGAATAGCCGGATTCCTTGTCCGTTGGTGAAGTCATTAGACAAGTGTTGGACAAGTTGGACAATTTCCGCCTGTTCCGAACATCACGCAGTCGCTATGTAAATCTGTGAGAGAACGGAAAATAGGGTAGTCGGAGCGATTCGATTTAAACCATCGACCTCCTGGTTCGACACCAGGCGGTCAGCGGCTATCTGTCTGTAAATTACTGGTTCTAAAAGAAATGGTCGGGGCGAATGGATTTGAACCATCGACCTCCTGGTCCCGAACCAGTGAATAAAATCACATAAGTCGCTGTCCTGGCGTCACTTATTGGTTTTCGGGCCGCTCTCTGATGGACAAGTCAAGACAAGCCATCACCGCATGCTCGCCAGAACTTTGGGGAATCGATTCGAAAGCTCACCAAACAGACACGGGCATTTGTCGCCTGTCGTCTGAGTGCGCCAGGCGGATTCTATTTCGTCAGACCGATCTGACGGACGAGCGCCTGGAAACTTGGAATGGCACGGAGTGAGTCGGCCATGGGATCCACGTTTAAGAAAATCAAATAATCGGAATGTTCGCTGTAAGCTTTCTCGAGCAGGGCGATTCCATCCTTTGAATCGCCAAGACTGGTGTAGAGGGCTGCGGAGTAGAGCGCGGGAACGTAGCGCCTTTTAGACTGCTCCTTTAATCGATCGAGAGCCTTTCTCGCCGATGCGGCATTGCCGGCCTTAGCCTCCGCATAGCCGATGGCCATAACCATCGCGGGCGTTTCGCCGAGCGACGCTTCTGTTTTTCGATACTCCGCAATCGCTTCCGGATACATGCCCTTGGCCAGGTAGGCGCGTCCAAGATGGAAATGGGCGAGGGCGTAATTGGGATCGAGTTCCAGCGTCTGCCGGCATTGCGCGATGACTTCGTCGTAGTGTCGCGAATAGTAGAGCGTCTCGGCCACCGCCGTATGCATCAGGACCAGCAAGGGATCTGCGTCGCGCGCGCGCTTCATCTCCTCCAAGGCTTCGCTCTCGCGGCCTCTTGCCGCCAGCAATTCCGCGTACCATTCATGAGCGGTGGCGTAATTGGGATTGAGATCGATCGCGCGATGAAACTCCTTCTCGGCGGCGCTCCAATCCCAGTCGTAAACCATGCTGACGTAGGCAAGCGAGGCGTGTGCTTCGGCCAGCCCGTCGTCCAGTTGAAGGGCTTTCTGCGCCGCGGCTTTGGCTTTGGGCATGGCTTCATTGGGCGCCAGCGCATCGTTCGGGGAAGAGCCGAGCAGCGCATAGGCATCGGCAAGGCCGGCGTAAGCGGGCGCGTAGTTCGAGTCGTGAGCGATGGCCTGCTCGTAATACTCAATGCTTTTGTGAAAGTCCTCGATGGTGCGCTTGGACCAGTAGAAGCGTCCGTGCAAATAGGCGGCGTAAGCTTCCGGATTGACCTTTCCCGGACTATTCAGCCGCAGTTGATCTCCGGCGCTGAGATTCAGCTTCAGCTTTTCCGCGATGGTCCGCGCCAGATCGTGTTCCAGAGTAATAACGTCGCTAGAGTCGCGCTCGTAACTCTCGCCCCACAGGTGCTGGTCACGCGCGCCATCCAACAATTGCACGGTCACGCCCACGCGGTCCCCTGAACGCATCACCGAACCTTCAACAAGAGCATCGACGTTGAGCTCACGAGCGATTTGCTGCAGCGGTTTCTTTTCGCGCTTGTACAGCATGACGGAGGTTCGCGAAGGAACGCGCAATCCGTGAATTTTTCCCATTTCTGCGGTCAGCGCTTCAGTCATGCCATCGGTGAAGTATTGCTGCTCAGGGTCGCCAGAATAGTTGTCGAAGGGAAGGATGCCAATCGAGCGGATAGGACCGGCCGCGTGGCGAGCTAAGATCCAACTCCGGGCGCCGCCGAAATACAGTGCGAGTACGAGGGCACCGGCAACCGCAAATACAATCAGCGCCTGCCTACCAACACTTCTTCTCCGAGCACTGCGGCGCGAGACCGCGCTAGCCACAGCGACTGACGCTCCGTCAGCCCCCTGCGCATAACTTATCGATCGTGCCGCGGTGTCGGTGCCTTCCACACGCTCGACTAACGCGAGGAAACGATAACCACGCTTGGGCAGAGTCTCAACGAAGCGAGGCGTGTCCGGATCGTCCCCCAGTGCGGCGCGAATCTGCTGGACGCAAACGTTCAGGCCGCGCTCAAAATCAACGAACGTTTCGCCCCCCCAAACCTGCTGCTGGATCTCTTCGCGGGTGACGGCCTCGCCGGGACGACTGGCGAGTATGGATAGCACCTTGAAAGGCTGGGGCTGCAGTTTGATCCGGTGGCCAGCCTTGCGCAACTCACCCGCTTTGGGGTCGAGCAGGAAGTCTCCGAAGCGCAAGGATAAAGGCGAAGGCGATTCCACGCGGTTGGCTCCCCCTTTGTCCCCGGGATTATACTCGATTGACGCGCTTCATCACCTTCTGGTGCCCTCCGCTAAGTTCTGTCCTGCCAAGCAGTTAGATATTAACAACAAGAAAACAAAATCTTGGCCTGCCATGCATTGTCGGCAGCCGGGATCTGCCCTATGGTGGCCGCGAGGTCGGTAAATCGGTGCCACAGACTGTCGACAACAACCTCGACCTTCGAACTGGTGAAGCGATTGCTTTCCCAGATCATTTGTTTCGTGCCATGGCGGGCGTGGTTAGGTCGAAGCCGTCGCCGGCCCCAAATTTTTCTTTTGGACACAGGGCGCAAAATGCCGCGGAGTGACTCGATGATAAGGAGATATATTCACGGCAATGTCAGCGGAGTAGAAAGCACTAGCCTGGAGACCATCGTGAATCAAGGCGCAGTCGCTTCCGCGAAGCCACTGCAAGCCTCCCGGTGGGTTCTCCCCACTTGGAAAGACCCGAGAATTCCTTTCGCCGCGCTGCTCACCGTATACGCCGTTCTAGGTTGCACCGTTCTCGGGTTTAATCGCAGCCCGGGCCAAATCCTGTTGACCATCGCGGTCGGCTGCTCGCTGGACACGTTCCTGCATTGGTTGTTTTTCCGGCGTGAATGGATCGTTCCCCTGAGTGCGTACATCAGCAGCATTTCCATTGCCCTGCTGCTGAACTATTCGCACAACCACTTTCTGCTGTTCTTGCCTGTTTTTTTCTGCATCGCTTCGAAATACATCTTCTCGTTTCACGGGCAACACGTTTTCAACCCCTCTCTTTTTGGTGTCGTTGCAGCGCTGTTGCTGGGCGGGGGCCTGTTCTCTTCTGCGCCCGCCTATCAGTGGGGCGGAAACGTTGCGATGGCGGCGTTTCTGATCACGGCGGCGCTGGCGCTTTTCGTCTTCAAGGTAGGGCGCACGCCGCTCATTCTCAGCTTTTTGTTTTTCTACGCGCTTGCAACACTTCTTCGCGCCTATCTCATTCGGTGGCATGTGCCTGCCGAAGTCCTGATCCTGGGGGCGCTCACGTCCCCGCGCTTCTATCTCTTCACGTTCTACATGATGACCGACCCAAAGACATCGCCGTCTGGGACGCGTGCGCAGGTCTTGCGGGCGCTTGTGATTGTGATCGTGGATCTATGGCTGCACACACGTCAATCGTTGAACACGATTTTCTTTGCGCTCTTCCTGGTCAGTGCGGCGCGCCTTGTGTGGCTGCATGGCCGGGAATTTTTTCGCAGCGGGCTGGCCCACTGCCGGGTCTCGCTCTCGGGATGGTTTTTGACGCGGCTCGCGGCGGTTCTGATCCTTGGAACAGTCGGCTATGTGACCTACGCGAGAGTCATTCACCCACGATTCCATGCGCATCCGGGATTCCAGTTTGTGGCCGTGCCTTCCTCCGTTTCAGGCATCGACTCGCGCATAAGCAACGTTATGGAGCAAGTCGATCCGCGCTTGCGGCACATAGCGAAGTGGGTGCTCTCGGTGGGAGACGCGATTGCCGTCGGCGATTACGACAACGACGGACGGCCGGACATTTTCCTGACCAATCCGCTGAAGCGGCCTGAAGATCGCAACGCGCTCTATCGCAATCTCGGCGGATTTCGTTTCGAACGCGTCGACCTTCCGGCCCTGAAGGAGATCTCCGCGCATCCAGAGAAATACGGACTGGTTGGCGGAGCGCTCTTTGTGGATTACGACAACAGCGGGGCGCAATCCCTGTTCCTGATGATGGCGTATGGAAAAAGCCGGTTGCTGAAAAACCTGCTACCGGTGACGGGCAAAGCGGAATTTGTCGATGTCACCGAACAAGTGGGAATCAACGAATACACGACATCCATCTCCGCCACTTTTTTCGACTATGACCGCGACGGCAAGCTCGATCTGCTGATCGGCAACAGCCTCGCTCCCTATCTTCCCGATTACGACCGCCCGACTCCGCTGAACATTTTCAAACTACCCGCTCCTGAATATCCCGGCGATCGCAGGATGTTCCATTTCATGCATCACACCTGGAACAACGCCGAAAATGGCGGCCCCAACGCGCTCTACCACAACGCTGGCGCAGGAAAATTCACGAAGATGAACATGTCCGCCATGGGCATGCCGGAAACCCACTGGACCACAGCGATCGGTACCGGCGATCTGAATGGCGACGGCTATACCGACCTCTACTGCTCAAGTGATTTCGGCCCGGATGATCTCTACCTTAACGACCACGGAAAGCGGTTCGTGCGCGTTTCCGGCAAAACATTCGGCAGCATTGGCAAAGACACCTACAAAGGCATGAACGTTTCGATCGCCGACCTCGACAACCGCGGATTGCTGGACATCTATGTTTCCAACGTCCACGTTCCGCTGCAAGCCGAGGGCAGCCTGCTCTGGAAGACGCGGTTGAATCCCCGAAATCATTTTCGTCCGGATTTTCAAGATGAAGCGACCATGCGTGGCCTCTTGAACGAAGGCGGATTTGGGTGGGGCGCCGCCGTCGGCGACCTGAACTTGGATGGCTGGCTAGATTTGGTGCAGGCCAATGGCATGGTGGACGACAGCGCGGACAAGCACTTCGAAAAACCTCGCGATTACTGGTACGTAGCCGAAAAAATGATGCTCTCCGGGCCGGATGTGCATTCCTACGCGGATCGCTGGCCGGATCTGCGCGGCTACGAGATTTTCGGCAGGCAAGCGAACCGCGTGTACCTCTCGCGCGGCGCGGAAACGACCATGCAGTTCGTAGACGTGGCGAAAGAAGTTGGCATCACCGCGCTGGGTAACTCCCGCGGCGTGGCGCTGGCGGATTTCGACAATCGTGGCGTTCTTGATCTGGCTATCACGCATCAGTTCGCGCCGCTTTCTCTCTATCGAAATACGCTTCACGAAGAAGACCAAAAAACCGGCAGCGTGCACCACTGGCTGGGGCTCTCGCTTCATGGAGATGGCGCGCGCATCAGTCGCGACGCCGTTGGAACGCAGGTGTTCCTCGCCTATCAGAAAGACGGCAAGCCCTTCAGGCAAATGCGTGAAGTGCAAATCGCCAACGGATTTTCCGCGCAAGGCGACCGGCGCCTGCTTTTTGGCCTCGGCGATTATTCCGGCCCCGTCACCGTCGAGATTCACTGGTACGGGGCGGAAACGATTTCCTATTCCGATCTTGAACTCGATCACTACCACAACATCAGCTACGCTCCCGGAAACTCGGGAGCCACGAGGCGGTAACCCCACATGTCCCTGCGAGACTCCTGGTACATAGCAGCAAGATCAAAGGATCTCAAGGCACGCCCTACGGGTGTGGTTCTGTTCGGAGAAAAACTTGTCCTCTTTCGAGGAGAGAGCGGCGTTCCGGCGGCGCTTCTGGACCGCTGCGCGCATCGCAACATGGAGCTTTCGCGCGGCCGCGTGAAAGATGGCTGCGTCGAATGCTGCTATCACGGCTGGTGTTACAACGCCTCTGGCAACCTCACCAGCGTGCCTTCGCTCGGCGCCGATGCCAAAATTCCATCCCACGGCGTGCGTTCTTTTCCTGCCGTCGAGCAAGATGGCTACATCTGGGTTTTCCCCGGCGATTCCACTCCCAGGAATTCTCCTTATCGCTTCGTCCATCTTAATGAGCCCGGCTGGACTTCGTTTCGAATGAAAACGCGTTTCGCCGCCACAGTCGACTCCTGCCTTGAAAATTTTCTCGATTGTCCCCACACGGTCTTCGTCCACAAAGGCTGGTTTCGCAACCACGACACGCGGGAACTCACCGCCCGCGTCCGCAGCGGCACCGACTTTGCCGAAGTGGAATTTGCCGGCGAGCCGCTCGGCAACAGCGTCGCCTCGCGTTTGTTCTTTCCCCGCGGAAAAGAACTGAAACACACCGACCGCTTCTTGATGCCCAACGTAAGCCGCGTGGATTACGACTTCGGTCCCTCGCGCCATTTCATTATCACTTCACAGTGCACGCCGATCAGCGAATGGGAAACAGAAGTGTACACGGTCATGACGTTTCGTTTCGGCTTCATCGCCCCGCTGATCCGCTTGGTGCTCGAACCCATGTCGCGTCACATCATCCAGCAAGACGTCGAAGTGCTTGCCGCGCAAACGAAGCAACTCCAATCCATCGGCGGGGCGCAATTTGCACATGTCGATACCGATTTATTAGGGCTAAAGATTCAAGCGCTTCGTCGAAGAGCCGAACGCAACGGAGCTTCAGGAGGCTTAGATGTTTCCGAGTCCGTCGCCGAGCGCGAGATCCGGATTTGTTTTTGAGGATGAATGTCGAACATTAGGCCAAGGTCGGAGGAAAACCAGTCATGAGCATCTCGCGGCTCTTCAGCGAAACGGTCCCAGTCGAAGAATTGGGAGTATCGGAAAAAGACGCTATGTATGCCCTCCTTGCAGAGAATTACGAAAACGTGAATCGGCCCTGCTTCGAGGCCGACCTGTTCGAGAAAGACTGCGCTATTCTCCTTCGCGACGCCCAGGATCATACGCTGCGCGGTTTCTCCACCCAAAAAGTGATGCGCTTCCATGTCGACGGCCTGCGGTTGCGCGCCGTCTTTTCTGGCGACACCATCATCGCCCGCTCGCATTGGGGCGAACAGGAACTCGGCCACGCCTGGACCCGTTTTGTCGCCGGCCTGCGCGCCGAAGAACCCGACATTCCTCTTTATTGGTTTCTCATCTCAAAAGGATATCGAACCTATCTGTTTCTCCCGCTCTTCTTTCATCAATTTTTTCCGCGCCACGATCAAGTCACCCCCGCACGCGAACAGAAAATCCTGGATACCCTCGCCAGCACCCGCTATCCCGAATGCTACATTCGCGAAAGCGGTCTAATCGTTTTCCCCGAATCCCACGGCAATCTGAATCCCGAACTGGCTGAAATTGAGCCGCGTCGCCTCCGCAATCCGCATGTGCGCTTCTTTCTTTCGAAGAATCCCGGCTTTGCAATCGGGCACGAGATGGCCTGCCTGGCGGAAATTTCCGCCGAGAACATGAGGAGCTACGCCTCGCGGATGCTCTCGGAAAATGCGGGCATAGCAGCACCTCAAGAACCGAGTGCGCTCTATGCGTGAAGAATTGTCCTTCGCCGCTGCCAACGGAATGTGGTTGGCCAGCTTTTTGTCTGCACACTTGACATTTCGTCGCGCGGTGAAGAATCCAGAAAAAGCGCAAGCTGGCCTTCTCGAAAACCTGCTACGCCAAAACGCCGGATGCGCTTATGGCAAACGGTGGCAGTTTTCCCAGTTGCGCGCACCGCGCGATTTTCAAAACGGCGTGCCCATCGTTTGTTACGAAGACCTGGTCCCGTGGATGCAGCGAATGATCGACGGCGAGACGGATGTGCTCACCTCTGAGCGTGTCCTGATGTTCGAAAAGACCAGCGGCTCCTGCAACTCCGCGAAGTACATCCCTTACACCGCCTCGTTGCGTGAGGAGTTTCGCACTGCCATCGGAGCATGGATGTGCGATCTCTACCGGCACCATCCAAAGCTCATTACGGGAAATTCCTACTGGTCGCTAACTCCTCTGGCCAGGACAAAGGAGTACACCGAGGGCGGCCTTCCCGTCGGTTTCGAAAACGACGCCGAATACTTCGGCAGCTGGCAAAGAAAACTGCTCAATACCCTAATGGCTGTTCCGAACGAAACGGCACGAATCTCTGATCTGACCGCCTGCCTCTATGCGACCCTGCGAATCTTGTTGCAATCGCCATCGCTCGCTTTCGTTTCCGTCTGGAGCCCCACTTTTCTAAACATTCTGCTCGACCAATTGCGGTTGCACGGGGACCGCCTTTGCTGCGATCTGCGCGACGGCGATCTCCGTCCGCCGAATCCGATTTCGCCGTCCGAACTCGAACCTTTGAAGAAATATCTTCGTGCTGATCCCGTCAGAGCGGCGCTCCTCCGTGGAATTCTGTTGCGCGACGGGCCCATCGCCACGCAAGAGCTTTGGCCCAATCTCCGCTTGATCAGTTGCTGGGCCGATGCCGCCTCCCGGCTGGCGATTCCCGCCGTCCAGGAATCCTTTCCTGCAAGTTCTATTCAAGGAAAGGGATTGCTCGCCACCGAAGGTGTCGTCTCCATTCCGATCTGTTCCGCGCAAGGCTCCGTCGCCGCGGTCACTTCGCATTTCTTGGAATTTCTTGAAAATGATTCCACCACTCCCAGGCTTCTTCACGAACTGGAAGTGGGGAGCGAATATTCCGTTCTCCTGACCACAGGAGGTGGCCTCTGGCGTTACCGCCTCGGTGACCGCGTCCGCGCCACCGGTTTCCTCGAACAAACTCCCGTCCTCGAATTCATCGGCAGGGAAGGAAACGTCAGCGATGTCTGCGGCGAAAAACTCAGCGCCGCTTTTGTGGACAGCGTGCTCCTGGAACTGGAATCGGAGCGCGCCTGCACTCCGGGCTTTGCCATGCTTGCGCCTTCTTTTGAGGAGACCCCTCGCTACGTTCTTTTTTTTCATGGACGAATCGAGACTGGTCGATTCGCGGAACTACTCGATGCCAAACTGCGCCGAAATCCGCACTACGATTACTGCCGCAAGCTCGGCCAGTTGTCCCCGGCCGCAATTTTTCAAATCACGGAAGGCGCTGGCGAAGCCTACATGCGCCGCTGCAGCGCCTTGGGCCAGCGTGCCGGCAATGTAAAGGAAACCCCGCTTCATCGCTTGAGCGGCTGGGAAAACCACTTTCAAGGATTTCTGTTGGAGAACGGCGGCCAGCCATCGTAACCGAAATGCAAACGCGGAACGGCACTTCGCAATTTCAGTTCGCGCTGGCACAAAGCCAGGATGACGCGGAGCTTCGCTCGTTCCTGGTCAACAATCCCGTTCCGGGAAATATCGAGGTCACTTTCGAGCGCGAACCGGATTTCTTTGCCGGCTCGGAAATTCGTGGGCCGTTTAGCCACACCATCGCCGTCCGCGACCTCCAGAACAACAAAATTGTCGGCATTGCCTCCCGCTCCGTGGCCAAAGCCTTTGTGAACGGTGAACCTACGGAGCTGGGCTACCTGAGCGATTTGCGCCTAAGCACGGAATATCGCAACGGCAGCCTGCTCGCCCGCGGATACCGTTTCTTGAAGGAGCTGCATTCCGACGGCCGCGCCCTGCTCTATACCACCGTCATCTTTGCGGAGAATTCGGGCGCCTTGGCCACACTCACCGCGGGGCGCGCCGGTCTGCCCACCTATCATCCGATGGGCTGTCTCGACTGCTCCGGCATCAATCTCGGCCGAGCCAAGTCTCGACTCGAAGCGCGCTGCTACATCGAACGCGGCAGCCTCGCCCTTCTCCCGCAAATCGTCGACTGCCTGAACCGCAACAATGCCCGAAAGCAATTTGCTCCGTTGCACACTTGCGAAGATTTTTTCGCTGGCGGGCGTTGGCGCGATTTCCAAGTTTCCGATTTTTATGTCGCCTTACGCGACAGCAGAGTCATCGGCGTGATCGGCCGGTGGAATCAGCGGAGCTTCAAGCAGACTCGCATCATCCGTTTCTCAGGCCCGCTTCGCTGGCTTGCCCCAATGGCCAAAATGACTCATCCGATCTTAAGAGGTCACCGCTTTCCCGAGGCCGGCGAGGAACTCCGCTCTTTCTACGTCAGCTTCGTGGCCGTGGACGGCGATGACGTTTCCGTTTTTCGCGCCTTGCTTCGGGCACTCTACAAAGATGCGGCGGAGGGCGATGCGATGTTCGCGCTCACCAGCCTTCATCAACAGGATCCCTTGAGAGCCGCTCTGATGGATTATTCGTTGACTCCCTTCTGCGCGCAGATCTTTTGCGTGTCCTACAGCGATGGCGAGAGTGCTTTTAGCAATTTGGACAAGCGCGTTCCTTATATGGAAGCGGCAACGCTGTGAGAAAGAAACGGCAGGCTTAATTCGTGGAAAACGTTAAGCTCTTTCTACTTTTGTTTGGCGTGACGCAGACCACCTTCGTTCTGCTGGATTTCCTCGAATTGTGGAGGCAGGATGGCCGTCCGCCTCTCCCCAGAAAATTGCGGTCCGAATGGCGGACGTTTCTCACACTGGCGGTCATCTGGCTGATCTACTTTTCAATCCAGCTCGGATTGTCAGCCATGCTTCCATCGGTCGAGAGAACCCTGACGGCCGCGAAACAAGTGTTAGGTCTTTCCTCGCAGTGGACGCCGTTGATCGCCCACCGCACTGCGCTATCCATTGCGATCGGCATGGTCGCCTTCTTCGTAGCGGGTTTCTGGGACTATCTTACGCATCGCTTTTTGCTGCATTCGAGGCTCGCTTGGGTTCTCCACGAGAGCCATCATCTCCCCACGAAAGTATTCAACGGCATGCCGGGTATTTCCGCGAGGCCCTTCGTAGTCTTCTCTGCGTTCCTCGTGAATATCTTCTCGATAGCCACAATGTATCTCCTGTTTTGGCTTGTGGGGCGCATGGATCTCACAAATGTATTCTTTGAAACCCTTCCCGCCATTTTCTTTACATTCGCCTTCATCGGCTCCGCCAGCCATTCCTGCTTTCTGCGCCGTTACGCATTCTCGCATCGCTGGCCACGCTATTTATTGATCATCACGCCGCAGGAGCACGTCTTGCACCATGCGGCAAACCATAAAGGAAATTTTGGAAATTTTACGCCGCTCTGGGACCGCATCTTTGGCACCTACCTGGACCCGACGAAAGTCGGCGAGACAAAATTGGGACTCAATTACGATCAGGATTTTCTCGGGGCCATCACCGGCGGGAAGTGGAAGCTGTCTGCTCGTCTCAGAGAGAAACTAGGCCTGGAAAGGTTTTGTTATTCAGAGGACTCTGAGGCCTCAGAGAGTGGGTCCGCGGTGACCACGGATTCGAATCAACAATTTCATTCAGAGGTGAAATCTGCTTAGCGGAGGAGATCACTCGAAATGAACACCTACAAGCCGTTCAAGGCCCTTGCCGGTTTCATGGGTATATACCATCTGTTGATCGGGATTCTTGGCCTGGTGTCTGGCGAGATGGCTGCGCGCGTTGGCGCTGCCGTCTATGGCGCTCATGTGGAAGTCACCCCCCTGTTCAGTTACATGGCCAAGTATCTGGCCGCTTACGTCATTGCGTTTGGCGTGATGATGATTTTCATGGCGAGCGATCCCGTCAAATACCGCAAGCTTGTTTATGTAGCTGTAATTCTCGCCGTCGTCCGGATTCTTTCCCGTTTGATCTTTGCGTCCGAACTACAAGCAGCATTTGGCATCGGCATGAACCGAAGCTTGATGACGATTGCAGCGGTCGCGATTCTCAACCTGGGTCTGATTGTGCTCATGCCCAAGCAGGATTGAGTGGTGCGGCCTCAGATCGACAGTAGCTCTGTTGCGATCAGCAGAGCGCACAGCGCGATCAACGCGATGTGCCACACGTTGCGCCGCGAAGACAAGCCGAACACGGCCGTCGCTGTCGCGCGCGCTGAGAACCGAATGAGGATTCGGAGAATCAGCAGCACCAAGAGGGCAACAAGCACGCCCCGATATCGAAGCGGGTCCACGATGGGGAAAATGGTCGCCAGCGCGGCGAACACCGCCAAGGCGCCCCAGGGTTTCAGTACCGCGATGATTTCGGGGCTCTCGGGAAATTGAATGCCGAAGAGGCCACGGTAGATTCGAAGGGCTGTGCGTGGCGCAAATATTCCCAGGAGCCCGGTGGACAGATGATCGAGCGAGAGAAGAATTAAATTCGTCGCCCAGATCCAACGCCACACGGTACTAGAAGCCAGGAGCAGGGAAACGAATGTTAGGGAGGTCATAAGCGTTGAAGGATCTTACCAAAGGTTCCGTGTGGAAAAACCTGCTCCAAATGTCCGCGTTCTTAGCGGGCAGTATGCTCGTTCAAAGCCTGTACTTTCTCGCGGACCTCTACTGGGTCGGCAAGCTCGGCAAAGAGTCGGTCGCGGCCGTCGGCTTCTCCGCGAACCTGATGGTGATCGTCCTGGCGGTCACGCAGAGCCTGGGGGTGGGCACCGCCGCCGTGATCTCCCACGCGGTGGGCGAGAAAAACCAGGACCGGGCCGTCCTAGTGTTCAATCAGGCGTTCCTCCTTTCTCAGTGCATCGGCGTGGCTCTTTGCCTCGCCGCATTCTTGCTGCGAAGCCGTTATTGTCACTGGATGGGCGCCGATGGGCTCACCGCCAGCAAAGGCGTAGAGTATCTGACGTGGTTCATCCCGGCGCTCTTCTTGCAGTTCGCCTTATTCACGGCCGGTGCTGCGCTGCGCGGTACCGGCGTCGTCAAACCAACCGTCGTCGTTCTCGTCATCACCGTCTTCCTCAATCTCATTCTCGCTCCCGTCTTGGTTTTCGGGTGGGGAATCGGACATCCACTGGGAGTCGCCGGTGCCGCCCTCGCGACCTTCATCGCTGTCTCCGCCGGAGTCGCGGCCATGGCCCTCTATTTTTTCTGGGAGAAGCGCTACATCTATTTTGATGTCTCACTTTGGAAGCCCGTCAACTCCATTTGGGGTGAGGTTCTGCGCATCGGTTTGCCGGCTGGCGGCGAGCTGGTCATCCTGGCGATCTACCTCATGATTGTGTACTCGCTGATTCGCGGTTTCGGCGCTTCCGCACAGGCCGGTTTTGGGATTGGCGCTCGCGTGATGCAATCACTCTTTCTGCCAGCCCTCGCTGTAGGCATGGCCGCTGCTCCGGTGGCCGGCCAAAATTTCGGCGCACGCAGCGCCACGCGTGTCCGGCAATCGTTCTATGCCGCCTTGACCATCGCTTGCTCTGCCATGTTCTTGACCACTTTGCTTTGCCAGTGGTGCGCGGAACCACTCATCCGTTTTTTTTCCAAGGATCCTGCGGTCATTGCTGTTGGAGCCGACTACCTGCGAGTCATTTCCTTTACGTTCGTCGCCACGGCCGTAATCTTCGCCACCTCCAGCATGTTTCAAGGCGTGGGCAACACCTTCCCTCCTTTGCTCAGTTCTTCGCTCCGCCTAGTTCTATTCACAATTCCCGTGCTGATTCTTTCTCGGACCCCCCATTTTTCGATTCGCCAGATATGGTTCTTCTCGGCCTTCTCCGTTTTCGTTCAAGCCGTCACCAACATTTTCTTAGTCAGGCGCGAATTCGAACGGAAGCTGACTTTCCTTCCCTTCGAAGAAACTTCCCAATTAGTAGCTTCCGTACCACGATAACGATCCAAATCCTGCACTTAGGTCAATAAATTGGGACATCTGCTTCCCGCTCAAATCGCCCGGAGCGGAGCGCGTGCTCACGAGGCATGTGCACTTCTCAATCGTGATCGTCTGCTTGGGAGGCAGACGCTCTAGTTATGCAGCCAAGCCAAACCTCCGTTTACACACCGAATAGTCGAACAAGTCTCGACAACGCCTCTTGATTCTGGACACGTTCCCCAGAAGAACTTCCCGTTCAACAACCTTCGCCAACCTAATCGGCAATACACTCTCAAGCATCAGTCGCGAGCGAATTCTCTGCCAATTTGTAATCACTTGATGTCAAAACTTTTGGCTCTTCAAAACACATTCGCCATCCACTCCTGACCTCCGAATAACAGGATTCCTTGTCCGCTGGTGAAGTCGTTAGACAAGTGTTTGACAAAATGGGCAATTTCCACCTGTTCGCCTGTTCGGAACATCACGCAGTCGCAATGTAAGTCTATGAGAGAACGGGAAATCGGGTAGTCGGAGCGATTCGATTTAAACCATCGACCTCCTGGTTCGACACCAGGCGGTCAGCGGCTAGAGATCTGTCTGTAAATTACTGGTTCTAAAAGAAATGGTCGGGGCGAATGGATTTGAACCATCGACCTCCTGGTCCCGAACCAGGGTAACAAAAACTCTAAACGCTTTATCTGGTGTCGCTTAGGGACCCGGGCCCGATTCTCTTTCCCCCTCAATTGTCCGTAAGTTGTCCGCAGACTGGGTAACAACCGGAAATCGACCACCAATTACGCGTGAGCAAAGCTAATCATCTCCAATTCGTCTTGCATGATGTGTGGGCGTGCGACTTTGCCAGGATGCCGCTTCTCTCCAAGCGCTAGGCTCTCCGAGATTTCAGCATTTCCCTTCGCAAGAGCCGGTTTGCCTTGGTCTGGTAGCCCGGGCCACCCTGTTTTAGCCATGCGATGACATCGGCATCTAGCCGCATGGTGACGGGTCTCTTAATCGGACGGTAGAGGTGGCCGACGACGCCTTTACGCATCTGTTCTTCGGTAATTTCTGGGATGTCCGTGGTATTGATCTGGTCATCACGAATAGCGTCGAAACGCCTAATCTGTTTCCGGCGCTCCGATTTAGTGAGCCTTTTCATAGAATTTCCTTTCGTTCGGTGTTGCTTTTCGGGCCGAGATAATGCGGACCGTTTCATCATCATCTTTCAACCGCAGAGTGTAGACCACCACCATGAGTCGGAACGTTCTGGTAATGGAGCCAATCGTCACGAATCTCTCTTCGCCATCAACATCTTGGGTTTCCATTGTGATTCGGAGCGGATCTAGGAACACCTCCTGCGCTAGTCCAAAGGCAATGCCGTGCTTGTGCTGATTTTGGCGGTCCTTCGTGTCGTCCCATTCGAAGTGCATCGCACCTTGCCAGTCATTACATTATAGTACGTATCGTCTAGTACGTACACACATGATGATAGGAGATTCGAAGCTTTGCCTTTCGCTGCCACACGAGACTCTTTGACAAATGCAGTCACTAGTCTACGTCTAGTGTCACAGTGCAGCTATGACACTATTCCGGCTTAGCCTGACGTGCTATTGCAGAACGGGCATGGAGGCCCTGAGCAAAACTTCATGGCCGCGTACGAAACGAGGCTACGCGAATATGCAACGCTTCTACGGCACCTCGAACTTGAAGGCCAACCGCTTCGCATTCCTCGCCTTCGTCGCGCATGACAAATCCGCCGCCCGTGAAGCCTTCGCTTCCATCACGGCGCTCGAGCTCGACATTTGGAATAGTGACGAGGTTTTCGACATGGTCCGCACGTGGGCTGCTGGGCAATAGGCAGAACAGTCGCGATTTGCCGGTGCTCGATTAGTTGGATTACCGAATATCTACCGCCCTGACCTGGCGGTCCATTCCACTCGATCACGAGTGCACGTTCAACCGGTTGGGCTGAATGCCGAGACAAAAAAGTGTCGGCACCGAGCCGACGGAGAAGAGTGTCTCTTGACATTCCCTCTCCAGAAACTTGTTTACGTTTGTGCCAGTGTGATCTGGAGGCCCAGTTTGGCTGCTTTCTTTCTGAGGAACTCGATCTGTTGTTGACGATATCTGTGCTTGCTGGGGAACGGCTGGTCGGCAACACGGCCAAGTCCTGGGAAGTGGCGTTACCGGACAACTGGATTACCAAATTTGTGCGGCTCTCACACATCGGCGGGGCAACCCTTGCGGTCAAGGCTGTGATGCTAAATAGCAGTTTGCCAAACCTGAACAAAAACACCGAGGTTGGACCTGTTGTCCGCAAAATGAAGTAGAACTCGTACTCGAGAACGCCGTGTAACGTATTGATCTGAAATAACAAAGAATGGTTGTGGCAAATGGATTTCAACCAGCGACATCCTAGCCCTGCACTAGGCGCTCAATTGACTTTCGCATTTTGTAAGTTGCTGATTCTGAAAGATTGGTCGGGGCGAATGGATTTGAACCATCGACCTCCTGGTCCCGAACCAGGGTAACAAAAATCCTAAATGCTTTATCTGGTGTCGCTTGCGGGATCCAAAGCCTTATTTCCCCTCTCTTAGTTGTACCTAACTTGTACCTGAACGGCCTGCCGGCTCGGGAACTGTTTGAAGCGCGGGCTAACCTGTCTTTCGCAATAAGGGCAGAGCGAAGAGCCTAACTCATTGGTTTTCAACGAGCCGATCGAAAAGGTCGGCACTACAGACAGAGAGCCTTTGGAGGAAATTCAGGGACTCGGGTTTTGAT
>Ga0307474_10000494_pt1 | contig 28278 bp, 23 predicted proteins | sample atmos_gasesECM1C_2_FD_203312 | JGI IMG/M metagenome (GOLD analysis project Ga0307474, IMG submission 203312) | Hardwood forest soil microbial communities from Morgan-Monroe State Forest, Indiana, United States - atmos_gasesECM1C_05 | ecosystem: Environmental > Terrestrial > Soil > Temperate... | reverse complement strand
AGATTATTGGGATTGACCTTGGAACCACCAATTCTTGCGTGGCGGTGATGGAGGGCGGCGAGCCTAAAGTGATCGCTAATGAAGAAGGAGGGCGGACTACTCCGTCCGTGGTGGGGTTTACCAAGACTGGGGAAAGACTGGTGGGGCAGGTCGCGAAGCGGCAGGCCATTACCAATCCGGAGAACACGGTGTTTTCGATCAAGCGGTTTATGGGACGCCGCTATGACGAGGTGCAGGAAGAGATCAAGATGGTCCCATATAAGGTCGTGAAGTCTGGCGACCATGTGGCGGTGCTGGCGCAGGGCAAGGAGTACACGCCTCCGCAGATTTCGGCGCTGATTTTGCAGAAGCTGAAGAAGGCGGCGGAAGACTACCTCGGCGAGAAGGTGACTGAAGCGGTGATCACCGTCCCGGCGTATTTTAACGACGCGCAACGCCAGGCCACCAAAGATGCCGGGCAGATTGCCGGGCTCGAAGTGAAGCGCATTATCAATGAGCCGACGGCGGCGGCACTGGCCTATGGGCTCGACAAGACGAAGGACGAGATGATTGCCGTCTACGACTTTGGCGGCGGTACCTTCGACATTTCGATTCTGGAAGTGGGCGAGGGCGTGATTGAAGTGAAAGCCACCAACGGCGACACGCACCTGGGCGGCGACAACCTGGATCAGCGGATCGTCGACTGGCTCATCGATGAGTTCAAGAAGGATGAAGGGCTCGACCTGCGCGGCAAGGGCAACGAGATGGCTTTGCAGCGGCTGCGCGACGCGGCCGAGCGGGCGAAGATCGAGCTTTCCACCACGATGGAGACCGAAATCAACCTGCCGTTTATTACGGCGGACGCTAATGGCCCGAAGCATCTGGTAAAGAAGCTGACGCGGGCAAAGCTCGAAGGAATGGTGGAAGACATCATTCAGAAATCGGTAGGCCCGTGCAAGCAATGCATGAAAGACGCGGGCGTGGATGCCAGCAAGATCCAGGAAGTGGTTCTGGTCGGCGGACAGACTCGCATGCCGCGCATTCAGGCCCTGGTAAAGGATCTGTTTGGCAAGGAAGGCCACAAGGGAGTCAACCCTGACGAAGTCGTAGCAATAGGAGCGGCGATTCAGGGCGGCGTGCTCGGCGGCGAAGTGAAAGACCTGCTGCTGCTGGATGTGACTCCGCTGTCGCTGGCGATTGAAACGCTGGGCGGTGTGGCGACTCCGATGATTCCGCGAAATACGACGATCCCGACCAAGAAGACGGAGACGTTCTCTACCGCGGCGGACAATCAGACCTCGGTTGAAGTGCATGTGCTGCAAGGCGAGCGTCCGATGGCGGCGCAGAACCGGACTCTGGGCAAGTTCCACTTGACCGGAATTCCGACGGCTCCGCGCGGCGTGCCGCAGATCGAAGTCACGTTCGACATTGATGCTAACGGTATCCTGAACGTGACCGCGAAAGACACGGCTACAGGCAAGGACCAGAAGATTACGATCACGTCGTCTTCAGGTCTGTCGAAGGAAGAAGTCGAGCGCATGGCCAAGGAAGCGGACGCGCACTCGGCGGAGGACAAGGCACAGCGCGAGGCGATCGAAGCCAAGAACCAGCTCGACAGCATGGTCTACAACGTCGAGAAGATGATGCGCGAGTCAGGAGACAAGATCTCGGGCTCGGATCGTGGCGACGTGGAGAACGCTGTGGCGGACGCGAAGAAGGCGCTGGAATCGAACGACAAGGCGCAGATGGATAAGGCTCGCGAGACGCTGACTAAGGCTTCGCACAAGCTGGCTGAGGAGATGTACAAAGCAGCGCAGGCAAAGGGCCCGGAGGCTGGCGTACCGGGCGGTGCTGCTCCGGCGGACGGAGCTGGAGCGGGCGCGAACGGCGGCGGTCAGAAGAAAGACGAAGGCGTGATCGACGCTGAGTACGTGGATGTAGAAGACAAGAAGTAAGCTGTCAGCTCTTAGCTGTCAGCTTTTAGCTTGATTCGTGGTGGCGCGGGCAGCATTGCCCGCGTCATCCGTTTGTGGGGCCAATCAGAAATTGGGGGGACACAATGGATTTCCAGGTTCATGAGCAAACATACTTTCTTAATCTTGCCGAGGATGGGAATCAGTGGGAAGTTTTAGTGGCGACCGCGACTGGGGCGCGCGAGGTGCCGGTGTATGTGGACGCGCCGAAGTCGGGACCCATTGTCGTGTTACAAGAAGAGAAGCAGAGGATGCCAAATTAAAATAGGGGTCCTTCGACTACGTTCAGGATGACAGACTGCTCTAATGGCAACGACCACCAAAAAAGACTATTACGAGATCCTCGGCGTGAAGAAGTCCGCCTCGGCGGAGGACATTCGCAAGGCGTTTCGTAAGCTGGCGCGCAAATACCATCCTGATGTAAATCCTGGGGACAAGTCGGCGGAGGAGAAGTTCAAGACGCTCTCCGAGGCGAACGACGTTCTCAGCGACCCTAAGAAACGCAAAATCTACGACCAGGTCGGATACTACTCGGACAATATCGATCCCGCGACGGCGGAAGCTTACGCGCGGGCAGGGGGCGGTGCGGGCGGGTTTTCAGGAGGCGGCGGATTTCCGGGGGGCGGGCAGACGGGTGGGCAGGGCGTTCCCTTTGATTTTAGTGGATTCGATTTTTCGGACTTGACGGATCAGGCGGGCCGGCAAAGGCGCACCGGCGGCGGTGGCGGATTCCGCGACATCTTTTCAGGAATTTTTGGCGGGGGCCGCGGAGCATCGCCGGCCGAGGTTGGTCCGGAAGCGGGATCGGATCTTGAATATCAGGTGAACGTCCCGTTCTGGACGGCGATTCGCGGTGGCGTGATGAAGCTCAACATAACACGTCAGGACGCGTGCTCGAACTGCCACGGCCAGGGATATATCGAAGCGCCCGGAAAATGTCCGGAATGCAACGGCACAGGACAAATCACGCAGACCGGCGGGCGGATGAAGTTCAATGTAGCCTGCCCGCGCTGCCAGGGGACGGGTAAGAATATTTCTACCTGCCCAACCTGCCACGGCGAAGGCACGGTGAGCCGCACCGAACCGATGGAGGTGCGCATCAAGGCGGGGACGCGCGATGGGCAGCGCATCCGGCTGGCCGGCAAAGGGAATGCGGGCGAGCGCGGTGGTGGGACAGGCGATCTTTACGTCATCATACGGATCGAACCGCACCCGGTCTTCCGGCGCGATGGGGACGATATTTATTTGACGGTGCCGGTGAGCGCGGCCGAGGCGGCGCTGGGAGCAAAGATTGAAGTGCCAACGATTGATGGACGCGCGCTGCTGAAAATCCCTCCCGGAACGCAGCCGGGGCAGAAGTTGCGGCTGCGCGAGAAGGGCGTGCCTTCGGCAACGAAAGAGGGCGTGCGCGGCGATGAGATTGTGGAGATTACTGTGTCTGTGCCCATGCCTCGGGATGAGCGCACCAAGGAACTGCTGCGGGAGTTGGCCAAGCTGAACCCGGAGGACCCGCGGGAAGAGTTGTGGAAGAAAGTCTAGGGTTCGAATTGGAACTAAAATCAAATCTTTAACACAGAGAGCACAGGGGATCACAGGGTAACCCGTTCTGTTTGTGTTATGACCGTTGCATGACAGTTCCTGCTTCTTCTTTTCGTTCGCTTCGCGTGAATCAAGTTACGGGTGCGATCATTTCTTCGGCTATGCGTGTCCACTCTGTACTTGGACCTGGGTTGCTCGAGAGCGTCTATCAGGGCTGTCTTCATCATGAACTCAGAAAGCGGGATTTTCAGGTGGCAAGCCAGGTCGGGCTGCCTGTGGTTTACGACGGAGAAAAGATTGAGCTTGGATACCGGATCGACCTGGTCGTCGAAAATCTAGTGGTGGTAGAAGTGAAAAGCGTCGAAGCGATTCATCCGGTGCATCAGGCACAGCTTCTGTCAGACATGCGGCTGAGCGGAATCGGAGTCGGCCTGCTGATCAATTTCTACGTGACACATCTGAGGGACGGAATCAAGCGCATGGTCGACGGCAAAAACTGGGAAAAGTAGCCCTACCCTGTGTTCCTCAGTGTCCTCTGTGTTAAAGGTCTGGCTGGTCCCAAAACCTTGAACACAGAGGACACTGAGCATCACAGGGTCGAGCTTCCCCATTACCTCCGCTGCCGACCTCCTTGACAGAACTTTTCCGAAAAAAATTAATAATTTTCTTGCATCGTTGGAGATTTCCCGTAATCTCACAAATGCGAACTAACTCCAGCGCGATTTCTGGAATCTAAACAAACCAGAAAGCTCGAGCACGCTTCCTAAAGAAGTCCAGCCCGCTGCGGAGCTGCTGAGAGTGAGTCGCTTGAGGAGGAAGACATAGAAATTGGCAACAGCTAGCGCCCCGCGTCAACAAACAGGGCATCCCCAACCTCTCGCTGCGGTTCCTGGCAAAGCCCCCAACCAGAACCCGATCGCCAAGAAGACCTTCGTCCGGCTCACCTTGTGGCCACTGGTCGCCGCCACCTTCTTTATGGTCTCGGGCGGAACTTATGGCACGGAAGAGATTGTGCACGGAGCCGGCTACGGACGCGCGATTCTGATTCTGCTGCTCACCCCGCTGCTCTGGAGCCTGCCCACAGCCTTCATGATCGGCGAGCTTTCCAGCGCGCTGCCTTATGAAGGCGGCTACTACGCATGGGTGCGCCGGGCTATGGGAAATTTCTGGGGATTTCAGGAAGCCTGGCTCTCTCTGGTGGCCTCAATCTTCGACATGGCGATTTATCCCACGCTGTTCGTGGCCTATCTCACGCGGATGTTCCCGTGGTTCCAGCAAGGAAGTCGCGGATGGTGGGTTGCGCTTGCCGTCGTGGTTGCCTGTGCACTGTTAAACATCGCCGGAGTGAAGGTGGTTTCTCTGACGTCACTGTGGCTATTTCTCGCGCTTTCTGCGCCGTTCGTGGCGGTGGTAATGTTGTCGCCGTTCAAGATCGGTGCGTTGGCCAATGCAGTGACCAAGCCGACGACTTCCACTGTCGACATTCTCGGCGGACTGCTTATCTGCATGTGGAATTACATGGGATGGGACAACGCCTCGACGATTGCGACAGAAGTCGAGAAGCCGCAGCGAACCTATCCGCGAGCGATGCTGGTTGCGGTCGCGATTGTTGCGCTTAGCTATGTGTTGCCCTTCGCTGCTTTGTGGATGACGGGACTAAAGCCGACTGCATGGGAGACCGGTTCCTGGGCCGATATCGCCGGATTGCTGGGAGGACCGCTGCTGCGGATCGGCGTGGTGCTGGGCGGCGTCATCAGCGCCTTCGGCATGTTCAATGCGCTGGTGATGAGCTATTCGCGTCTGCCACTGGCGATGGCGCAGGATGGCATGTTGCCCGCCGTCTTCGGCAAATTGCAGAAGAAGTCGCGGGCACCGTGGGTTGCGATTTTGGCTCTGGCGGCATGTTGGGCAATGTGTCTTGGTCTGGGCTTTGCCCGCCTGGTAACGCTCGACATTCTTCTCTATGGCTGCAGTTTGCTGCTGGAGTTCGTGGCGCTGGCGGTGCTGCGCTTTCGCGAGCCTGAGCTGCCTCGTCCGTTCCGAGTTCCGGGAGGACTGTTTGGAGCGATTGCCATCGGGATTCCACCGATACTATTGCTTGGGCTTTCTGTCATTCGCAGCGAACATGAGCAGGTGTGGAACATGAGTTCGTTCGCCTTCGGCATGATTTTGATTGCAGCGGGGTTTGTTGCCTACGGCGTGAATCACGCCCTCAAGCCAACAGGATGGTCGGTTCCTCGCGCAGAGAAGCCGCAGCCGGCAGCCTAAGAACCTTTCATCGTCATGTGTCGCATCGTGGACTCGTCGCCGAAACGAGTCCACCCCTATGTGACGCCACGGCTAGAGATGGATATCGAATTCCCCGCCGGGTCTCTCGCATTCGAGAACTGAAATCCACGGGCCTCATGCACAACACCGAACTTTAGCCCCTGGGCTTCCCATTCCGCCTTGAAAGCGCGCACATCTCTCACTCCGAAAACAATTTTGATCTCTGAGCTGCGTTTTTGCGCCTTATTGGCCTGATGCAGAGCGATGCAGCATCCCCCGCTCGGCGAGGCGAGTTCCAACCATCCCGGCTCACCTTCCGATACGGAGTTAAAGCCTAAGTGCTCCCGGTAAAACGCGGCGACCTTTCCAATATGTCTCACGTAGAGGATTATTCGTGCGATCGGTGGAGCGATCATTGTAGCCAGCCTTCCGCATGCAGAGTACGGGATCGAATCGGGCACATCAACATCAGTCGCTTGCGCAACATCCGAGGCCATCCGCGATCATTGTGTTTCTGCTATAAATATCGCGATGACCAAGCGCAAATCCAAGGGCGCGTACATGATTTCGGCCGTGGCTGAGATGTATGGCATTCATCCGCAGACGTTGCGGCTGTATGAACGCGAGGGCCTGCTGAAGCCTTCCCGGACTGAGGGCAACACGCGCCTCTATACCGACGAAGATTTGCAGCGGCTGGAGTTCATTCTCTCTCTGGCGCGCGACCTTGGAGTAAACATCAGCGGGATGGCAATTATTTTGCAAATGCGGGAACGCATGGAAGAGATGCAGCGCCAGATCCAGGAGTTCGTGCAGTACATTCAAGAGGAAGTGCTCACGCGCGCCAGCGCGGCGGCCGACCCTGCGAAGGGCGCGATTGTGCCGGTGAGACGGGCGATGATGACCCATACCGTGCAGCCGGGGAAACGGAAATAGCTTCAATCAGGTATTAGCTGAGTTACTACCGGATCAACATGCAGGACAAAATCGCGTTTCTCCACACCCCGTTCGGTAATTCTCACCTTGGCGCACTGCGGAGAAAAAACATGCGCGAATACCACCACGTCATATACGCCTGCGGCTAGTGTCGCAGTGAACTCACCTTTTTGGTTGGCCTGTAGTCGGATGTCCTCGCCGAAGTCCAGAGCCTCTCTGAGCTTTGTCATCTGCGGATCTGGATGCACAAGCACTGCAGCAAGTGGAATTACCTCGCCGACTTGGTCTGTCACAATGCCACGAAGTCTTCCGGGTTGATGCCTAACCTGAAAACCTGTTGGACTCATCGAGCTAACGAGAATTGCCAGCAGCCATAGATTCGTCCGCACGGTTCCTCCCAATCATCGTCCAGGAGACCTAATACTTCCTGAAAATTCCGAGCCTAGACGGATATTATGGAGGTTCGTCATGCTGCCCTTCAAGCTGGTGTACAGCGACGCGTATTACCTGCCCATCGGCGAGCATGTCTTTCCTGCCGAGAAATATCGCCGCGTCCACGATCGCCTTATTGCCGATGGGATTGCTGACGCGAACGACTTTCTTGAGCCCGAGTCCGCCAACGATCAGGACATCCTCCTGGTTCACACGCCGGAGTACGTCAACAAGCTCAAGACCGGCACACTCAATCCGCGGGAGCAAATGGAACTTGAAATCCCATACTCGCGCGAGCTAGTGGATGCATTCTGGCTGGCTGCGGGGGGATCGATTCTGGCGGCGCAGCACGCTCTGAACGACCGCGTCGCGATCAACATTGGCGGCGGATTTCATCATGCCTTTCCCGATCATGGCGAGGGGTTTTGCATGATTCACGATGTGGCTGTGGCGATCCGGCGAATGCAGCGCGATGACAAGATTCGTACTGCGATGACGGTCGATTGCGATGTGCACCATGGCAACGGAACCGCAGCGATTTTTGCGCCGACAAGAGCTGCGAGCGGTTTGTTACCTTCGGCGGGGGCTGCGACGCTGACTTCGTCTTCTCCGAGAGAGGAGTTGCCGGGTAAGATTCGAAACGCGCATGCCGGGGAAGTGTTCACCATCTCGCTGCATCAGCAGAATAATTATCCGCTGTGGAAGCCGCCGTCGTCGATTGATGTGGACTTGCCCGATGGCATTCAAGACGATGAATACGTTGCCTGGCTTGACAATGCGTTGGGCTCCGGGCTTCGGCAGTTCCAGCCGGAGTTGATTTGCTATATCGCTGGCGCCGACCCTTACCGCGAAGATCAATTGGGTGGACTTTCTCTAACGATGGAAGGATTGAGCCGGCGCGATGAGTTGGTGTTTCGCGTAGCGCGAGCGCGAGATATTCCTGTGATGGTCACGTTCGCCGGAGGGTACGCGCAGAATGTGGAGGATACGGTGGTGATTCACTGCAATACGATCATCGCGGCGAAGGAGATATTTGGGTAAGTCAAGCGATTGCGCCTTCTCGTTTTACCACCTTTCTCTTTCTACTCGAATCTGCTTAAATCAAACGAAGCGCAACACCGGTGGCGTGCCGGTGTTTTAATAAACGTGGTCGACATACATTCGCACATACTTCCGGAAGTAGACGACGGTTCCAAGTCCTGGGAAACTTCTGTCGCGATGTGCCGCATGGCGGCGGCAGACGGCATTACGCATCAGGTCGCAACTCCGCACGCCAACGACCGCTATCATTACGACCGCGCTTATCTTCAGGGACTAGTTACTCATCTGCAAGACCTAGTCGGGAATACGATCAAGGTGATCCTGGGATGTGATTTTCATCTTTCCTACGACAATCTGCAGGATGTGCTGGCGAATCCTGAGCGCTATTCCATCGAAGGCACGCACTACATGCTGGTCGAGTTGAGCAACTACAGCGTGCCGCAACAGACGACCGATTGCTTTACGCAGCTTGGCGATCGCGGTATTACTGCCATCATCACTCATCCGGAGCGGAATCCGATTCTACGGGAGAGCCCGCAGCGCGTGGTGGAGTGGGCGGAGCAGGGTTGCGTGATTCAGATGACTGGGTCGGCGCTCACTGGATTCTGGGGGGAGCGCACGCGCCGCACCGCCCTGTGGCTGATCGAGCACGATGCCGTCCATGTGTTGGCCACGGATGCGCACGACACTGCCAATCGCGTTCCCATTCTTTCGACAGCGCGGGACGCGGCTGCCGAAATTTGCGGCGACGACGTGGCAGAAGCTCTGGTCGAAACCAACCCGCGAGCAATTGTCAGCGCCCAGCCGCTGCCTTACTTCCCGCGCCCAGTCACCGGAAGCTACCGCAAGAACAGCAATTAGCAACTAGCTGGCAGTTGGTTTCCCTACGGAAGAACTCTGAACACCGTTCCGCATCCATTGCCGTTGACTCCGCAGGTTGTGTCTCCACCAGCACTCGTGGTGCCGTACAGTGCGCCACCTCTATCAAAGATCAATCCACTCTGTGGCACGAAACCGTCGTTGCCGGGCGCAAAGCTGTAGAGCACACTCTCCGCCCAGGCACCTCCATGCACGCTGGGTGGCGCAAGCTCATATACCGTCCCCCACTTCAGGCCTCCTCCTTCCGTAGTGCCGTAGAGACTGCCATCCTTGCCCAAGATCGGGCTCACGGTCGGATCGTAGCCTTGAGGAAGCTTTACAAAGTTGTACAGAACGGATTCAGTCCACTCTCCGCTTGGTGTAGGGCTCACTTCGAAGACGTTGCTGTATCCGAAGCCCGTCCCCAGACTTGCTCCGTACAGGTTGCCTGCCGGGTCAAAGCCGATGCCAAATAGAGGAAAGGCGCCATCTCCGTTACCCTGAAAGTCGTAGACTCCTGACTCGGTCCAGCCTGCACCGTTTTTCGGCGGCTCGAGGCGGAAGACCGCGCCAAATCCATAGAGGCCTCCGGGCCCGTCGCCGTAGAGGTTGCCATCCACGCCGAAAATCGGACCCCCGTAGGGGCTATAAGCCCCAGGGAACCTGTAGATCACGGTCTCGCTCCAGCTTCCCCCGGATTTCTTCAGCTTGAAAGCCGCCCGGGTGCAGTCTGTGCCAGTTTCGCTCGTCGAGCAGTGTCCGCCACTTAATCCAAAACCGTACAGGTTTCCGTCTTTGCCAAAAACCATGCCGTTCGGATCGGCCGCATCCCCGTTTCCAAAACCGCTGGGAACTCCCTGAAAATTGTAGAGCAGGTTATAGGTCCAGGAACCTCCGATGGCTGGGGGCGATAATTCGAACACGGTTCCGCAACCCGCCATATTGACGTCGTTGCAGTTGCCGTTGCCGCCCTGGGAGGTTGTGCCATAAAGATTGCCAGCCCGATCGAAGATCAACGGAGCTGAAGGATAAGCGCCGTCGGCGCCGCCTTGAAAGCTGTGCAGCAAAGTCTCGACCCAGGGCACACCGGGGCTGGCGGATGGTGATAGCTTGAACACGATGCCACACCCGGCACTGCAATTTGGCCCATCTCCCCCAATAACAGTAGTTCCATAAAGATTGCCGGCCTTATCGGCAACCAGGCTGGCCTGAGGCTCGTTTCCGTCGCTGCCACCATGGAAGGCATAAAGCACTTCTTCGTTCTGGCCAGCGGCCAAAGTACTAACCGCGAGCACCAGAGAAGCCAGGAGGAGAAGAGTACTCAAAGGAATTGGAGATTTGTCGCGCTTCATGGCGGGTACCTCGCTCATAGCAGATTAGGGACGAGCTGATTCTCCGCGGACCGGCGAATTGTACTCTCACGGGTCTCGTCAGGAATAGAGCCGAAGGTCATCCGCGAAGTGCAAAAAATTGGCACCTACTATTCGCCCGGCATTCCCCCGCACGGATGGGCCATTCCAGAAGATCGCATTCGGTGACAGAATCCTCCCCCCGGCTTCCCCGTCAAAACCAATGACTCGACAACAGATAAAAATCGGAGGAATGCTTTTCGGACTGAGCATTCTGGCAGGTTGTAGCTCAGCCGGATCAGGTGGAGGATCGACATCTGCCGCCACTCCCGCTCCAACGGCTACGTTGACGGCCAGTCCTGCCACGTTTACGGCCGGGCAGGGAAGTTCGACTCTTACCTTCAGTTCTACCAACGCCACGAAGGGTTCGATCGACAATGGTGTTGGCCCGGTTGGCGTCAACTCGCATGTCAGCGTGTCTCCGGCAGTTACGACAACCTACACTTACACATGCCAGGGGCCAGGCGGGACCGCGACGGTTCAGGCAACCGTCACGGTTGTTGCGCCCGGGCCAGCCCCAACGGTGACGATATCCGCCAGCCCCGCATTTGCTTTTACGGGCCAGGCGGTTACCTTGTCGTGGCAATCTGCGAACGCTACTTCGGTCGTGATCGACAACAACATAGGGGTGGTGCAACCGGCAAGCGGCGGAAGCTTGACGCTAACGGGCACGCTGTTGCCGACTCAGACTACAACCTACACGGCAACAGCCGCCGGAAATGGACAGCAGACTACTGCGTCGGTGACCGTCCCGGTTTCCGGGTTTAACTCGTTCGATGGAATGTTGCCGGATGCCACCAACGCCCTAAATAGCGACATTGACCCAAATGGCGCGATCGGCACTAAACAATTTCTGGAATATGTGAACACAGAGTTTCAGGCATTCGACAAGACAACCTTCGCACCCGTGCAGATTTATGGAGCAAGCAGTTCGGGGCCGCAACCGATTGGAAGCGCGTGGCCCGTCAATACGCCATGTTCGGGTACTGGCATTCGTCTAGACACCGTAATCGATTTTGACAGGCTGGCGTCGCGCTGGGTGATTGCGGCGAAGGCTGTTCGCGCCCAGGGGCAGTTGCAGGTTTACGATCTCTGCATTGCGGTTTCATCCACGGACGACGTGACCAGCCCTAGTTTCAGTTGGAACGGATACTCATACTCCCTGGATACGGTCTTGCCCATGAACTCGGTGGGCGATTATTACTTCCCGGACTGGCCCAAGCTTGGAACATGGCCGGACGCCTACTACATCACCATGGATCTGCAAGATCTTGACAATAGCGCCCAAGAGGTCGGCGTGGCAGTTTGCGCGCTTGACCGTGCCGATCTTCTGACAGGCACGGCTGTAAAAACGCCGCAATGCTTCACGGACAGCGTTAACAATAATTCCGTTTTGATGAGTAATGGAGTTTATCTTGGACACAGCTTGCTTCCTGCCGATGTTGATGGCGGGACGCCGCCTCCAGCCGGCCGCGATGAATTTCTGGTCAGTATTCAGAATCCCGCCAACGACCTTACGACCGTGACCTCCGACACCTTCAACTTGTGGCAGTTTCACGTCGACTGGATGACGCCTGCAAACTCGACCTTCGCTCTATTGCCGCAACTCACGGTTCCTACCTACACGCCGGGATGCTATCTTTTTGTGGCAGGCGCTCCAGCACTGACCAATTGCGTGACCGAACCGGCCAGTGGGAACTCGGGCCAAACAATCGATTCGGTTGGCGATCGGTTTATGCCTCGTCTGGCCTACCGAAATTTTTCGAACGTCACCAATCCGTATGAAAGCTTTCTTTTCAGCCACACGGTGAAGACCGCTGCGATTCCTCAGAATCCGAATCAGACCGGCGTGCGCTGGTATGAACTGCGCGCCAGCTTGAGCGGAAGCTCTTCGGCTTGCCAGTCCGGTACGATTTCTTTGAGTGCACTTCCTGCCGTCTGTCAATCTGGAACCATTAATCCCGATGCGCTCCTCTTCCGTTTCCTGCCCAGCATTGCCCAAGACAAGGATGGAAACGCTGCCGTGGGCTACAGCGTTTCAAACAGCCTCACGGATCCCGGAATTGACTTTTCGTACTGGAACCTCGGGACGGTCAACGCAACAGCGACTGAAGTGAATCTCCTCAGCGGCACCGGGGAGGAGATCACTCCCCAGACCGGGCGCGGGGATTGGGGAACCTACTCGAGCATGACGGTCGATCCCGTGGATGATTGCACTTTCTGGTATGTAAACGAATACCGGCCAACTAATTCGGTCTGGGCCACGCGGATTTCCAACTTCAAAATGCCGACATGTCAGTAGTGCGCGATTACGCTTTTCAGGTTTCCGAGTGTCTGCGGAGGAATTACTGCGGCCGCGACGCGTCCTGATTGGAAGTTGCGGAAGGGCCCGGGTCGGCAAGCGGACTCTGACTCGTATTCACGCGTGTTCCAGGATCGAGGCTTTGCGAGGCTGGAGTCAGGGATGCGGCATGCGGAGCCGCTGGCCCAGTCGTCATGGCGCTCTCCGGGTTCAGGAGATGATCGTGATTCGGCCCCAAGCCAAGGCTGATCAGCGCTCGCGAATCGGGAACCGTCTTCGATTGCCATCCATGGTCGGCTTGATATTTCCGCATGGCGTCTTCGCTGGCTTGATTCCAGGTTCCGGCGGCATCGCCAGCTAAATAGTGCTCGCGAATCAGGGCTTGCTGGATTGCCTGCGCGCGTTCCGGCTCAATTTTCTGTTGCCCACGGGCGGTTTTCTTCTTGCTCTTACGGGTACTGGCACGCTTTGTGCGGGCTGAAGAAGTGCGAGATGAAGAGGCGCTGGCTGATTTTGTGTGATTCGTCGAAGTGGTTTTCGCCTGTGGCGCCTTCCCCGATGCCTTAGCGTGTCTGGCTGCGCTAGGGCTCGTCGCTTTCGGCTTCGCCTTGGCAGTGTCGGAGCTTGCGCCGGAGCTCTGAGCTAGTGAGGCGGGCGCGACGCAAACACCAATAAAGACCAGCGCCATAGCGTAGCCTGCGACCAGCCAACTTCGAAGCTTCGAATGATGCTTCATCGTCAATTCACACAAAAAAATAAACCCAGCAAGAACTGGCATTGTAATCATCCTTCAGGAAAGGAGGCAACGCCAGTTCCCGTGGGTCTAGTCTTTGGTTACGGAAGTGTCCCGGCCATGAAGAGCGTTCCATCCGTCCGCGAGGAGCCGCGCGGACGGACCAGGAATACAACGTCCTGACCGCTTTTCAGGCTCGACTCCAGCTTGGTGAACTCCTCTTCGCTGTTCACCGGCTGACGGTTGACCTCCAGGATCACGTCTCCGCGGCCCACGCCAATGTCTTCGGCAAAGGAACCGCCCTTCACGTCCTGTACGATCACGCCTTTGCCTGCCGTGATATCGAGGCGGTCCGCCATTTCCGGCGTCAGCTTTCGAACCGTGATGCCGAACTTATTTTGTTTCGGAGTGCTCTCGTCGCCGGCGCTTTCGTCGTCGCTGAGGCGCGCCGCAAATAGCTTCGCGCGATCCGCGATCGTGACCGAGGCAGTTTGCTGCTTGCCGTTGCGCACGAAGCCCAGTTCCACTTTCGCTCCGGGCTTGCGCGAAGCGATGTCCGCCACCAGTTCCGCTCCCTTCGACACTTTCTTTCCGTCGACGGTCGTAATGGTATCGCCAACCTTCAGACCAGCCTGGTCCGCCGGACTTCCAGCGACCACGCTCGACACGGTTACTCCCGATCCCGCGCCGTAAACTCGGGTGATGGCCGGGTTCTCAACCGAATCGAACATGATGCCGATGGAGCCGCGGGCCACACGATGGTCAGGTCCGATGAGCTGGTTATAGACCTGCACGACGGTGTTGGAAGGAAGTGAAAAGCCTACGCCGGCATAGGCGTTGGTTTCGCTCAGGATTGCCGTGTTGATGCCGATCACTTCGCCATCCAGGTTGACCAGCGGCCCTCCGGAATTTCCGGGGTTAATGGCGGCATCGGTTTGGATGAAGGTTTGGAACTGGCGGTTGGGGACGATGTCTCTGCCCTTTGCCGAAACAATTCCTGCCGTCACCGTGCCCACCTGACCAAACGGACTGCCGATCGCCAGAACCCAATCTCCTACCTGCATGCTGTCGGAGTTGCCCAATTTCGCCGAAGGTATGGGGCGGTCAAGATCGATTTTGATGACGGCAAGATCCGTCTCCTGGTCTTCTCCAATCACTTTGGCGTCATGCTGCACGCCGGGCGGGTCGTCTTGCAGGCGGACGCGAATGCGATCGGCCTTTTCGACTACGTGGCGGTTGGTAACGATGTAACCCTTTGGGTCGACAATCACGCCCGAACCCAGCGAACGCTCGCGAATGGAGTTATCGCCGCCAAAGGGATTGCCTTGACCTCCGCCACCCGGGCCGCCAAAAAAGCGGTTGAAGAAGTCATCCATCCCGCCGCCACCACCACCGCCGTTATCAGGATCGTCGGGAGTCTGTCCGCCGCGGCGGCGTCCGTGGGGGTTCTTAATAGTCGATTCCGTATTGATATTGACGACGCTCGGACCCAACTGCTTGGCGATCTGCGAAAACTCATTGGAAAGCTGCTTCGGGGAAGGAACCGTTAAGGGAGCGGCATCGGAACCCTTCTGACCTTCCTTGCCTTTCACTCCGAAGGAAACTATTGAGCCGATCAAAATGCCCAGCGCCAGCGTAGCGACGATGCTTGCCGAATAAGCCCACCGACGGGTCTTCAATCGCATCAGAACTGCCCGCGAATCCATATGCCACTTTCCTCCGAAGAACCTGATAAACACCTAATTATACCCGTTTACGTGGGCTTAACTGACGAGCGGGCACCACGCGTGGTGCTCCGATTCGGTTAGACGCTGAAACAGAATATTGCGTTTTATCGAAAGACCAATGCCGGCGAGGGAATAAGTTGCGTCGCGACGCGTGGGAGTACAAAACAGCCGCGTGCGGAAAACCAGGCTCAATTCCCCTCCCACACGGTTTTTCCACCGACTACGGTTCGCAAGACCTTAGTCATCAGCAGTCTTTCTGGAGACACGGCTGTCACATCGCCGTCGAGGACCACGAAATCTGCGAGCATTCCCGCCTCAAGCTTGCCTTTCTCTTTTTCCTCGAATTCGGCAAAAGCCGAGCCCGTAGTGTAGGCGGCGATGGCCTGGTCCATGGTGAGCTTCTGCGCCGGAAAGAATTCCTGTTTGCCGTTCTCACTCTTTCGAGTCACGGCCGCGTAGAGGCCACGGAAGGGAGAGACCGGCTCAATCGGATAGTCCGTCCCAAACGCAAGCGTCACGCCGGAGTTCAACAACGACGCCCATGCGTACGAGGTCGCGGCGCGCTTGGGACCGATGCGCTCTTGTACCCAGCGCATGTCGGTCAGCAGATGGCTAGGTTGGACGGAGGCAATCACTTTCAAATCTTTGAAACGCTTAATTTGTGCGGGGGTGGTGACCTGCACATGCTCAATGCGAAGCCGAAAATCGCCACGGCTTTGGGGGGACGCAGCTGTTTCAGCTTCGGCAAAAGCGTCGAGCGCCATTTGGATGGCTTTGTCGCCGATGGCATGAAACCCGATCTGAAAACCCGCCAGCACCTGGCCCTTGGCCAGGTCGTTCAGCTTCGCGGCCTCGTACCGAGGCAGACCTGCGTTATTGGCATCATCGGTGTAGGGATCGAGGAGGGCTGCGGTGCGCGACCCGATCGAGCCATCCAGAAAGCCTTTCAGCATTCCAGTATGCAACATCGAATCGGACTGCGGATGCGACTCTCGCTTCTTTCTCAGTTCGTCGGGCGGAGCGTCAAGAGGCAACCATTCGTCGATCCGGGTGGTAAGCTTGCCTTCTTTCTCCAGATCCTCGTAGATTTTAAAATCATCCCAGGTGGAACAAGCCTCGGCAATCGAGGAACAGTCCTGCGCTGAAGTGACGCCGTGTTCAGCGAGATCGGCAAGTGCGAGTTCGATCGCTTGCCGCCGCTTCTCGGGGGAAGCTTTTGGGATCACATGTCTGACCGCGGTGGTAGCCGTCTCGCGCAGAATTCCGGTAGGCTCGCCATTCTCGTTGCGATCGATGTGCCCGCCTTCCGGATCGCGGCTGGCGAGAGTTATGCTCGCTAATTGCAGTGCCCGTGTATTGGCGACGGCGCTGTGCTCGTCGATGCGGACCAGAAAAAGCGGATGTCCGTTTGAGACTTCATCCAAGTCCCAACGGTTCGGCGAAGCTTTGACCGGCCATAGCGTCTCGTCCCAACCACCGCCCACGATCCACTCCATGGGGCCGGCTTTTTCGACACGGGCCCGCACTTTTTCGCGGAGCTCATCCAGACTTTTCACTCCCGTAAGATCCACGTTCAGCTTCTGCAGGCCGGCGTCGGCCAGGTGCAAGTGCGCGTCGTTGAAACCGGGCATGACAAAATGCCCGGCAAGATCGATGACCTGTGTTTGCGGGCCTTTCAGTTTTTCGATATCCGCATTTTTGCCCACCGCCAGAATGCGGTCGCCACGCACGGCAATAGCTTGTTCGCGCAGAATCGAACTGAATTGCGCATTCGCGGGAACGCCGGTGTAGACATTTCCATGGATGTAAATTGCGTCAGCTTTCGGGCCTGAGACAGGGCTGGCCGTCGCCGCGGGTGCGGTTGTCTGCGACTGTGCTGAGCTGAGGACAGTGAACGCGCATGCGATGAACGCTGCTCTACAGGTTTGCTGCAAACTCGTTTTTGCCTTCGAAATCTCCAATCTTTGCATCATTCTCCCGATCCGGCCAGCGCGAGCAGGGTCAACAGAATTCGCTTTAGCCCGAGTTCGCGCCCATTGCTGTCGAACCACTCCTGCAAGGTATGCGCTCCACCGCCAGAACCGCCGCCGCCAATGGCAATGGCCTCCAGTCCCAGCGAGAGTGGAATGTTCGCGTCGGTCGACGCCCTCTGCACCTGGGCCGCATTGTTAAGGTGCGCATCGACGGCCCGAATGATATGCAGAATGCGCGCGCCGGTGTTCAGCTCTCCGGCCGGACGATTGCCGATCGCCACCACCTCACAACTCACTCCTGACGGGCGCTTCTGCGCCGAGGACTGCATCTCCGCGGCCAGGGTTTCGTCTTCCACGGCGCGGTTCAGCGCCAGCCGCAAGGTTTGTTCCAGCCGCTCCATTTCGGTCATGGAAGTCGAGCGGATGTCGACCTTCATGCTGGCCGACTCAGGAATCGAATTCACTGACGTGCCGCCGCGAATCACTCCAATGTTGAAAGTTGTTTTGGGAGTTGCAGTTACGGGGGTGGCCGTGAACGCATCGATGGCGCGGGCCAGAATGACGATGGGATTAGGAGCGCCAAAGTCGCTCCAGGAGTGGCCGCCTGGCCCTCGCACAATCACTTCGAAACGGCGGCTGCCGAGGGCCTCCGCCACAACCGTGTCGGAGCCCGCACCATCGAGCACGACACTGTAGGCAATCGAATCCTTCCAGCGCGGCGTGGAAAAAATGTGCCGCATGCCGCGCAGATCTCCTTCACCTTCTTCGCCAACGTTGCCGATAAACACGAAAGGCAGCGAGTGCCGCACACGCACCGAGCGCAGCAGCGAGGCGATCGCAAGCATCGCAGTCACGCCCGCGCCATTGTCGGAAACTCCAGGCCCATAGAGGCGGCTTCCCTGCTGCTTAATATTCAATGGCGTACTTGCGGGAAACACCGTGTCGATGTGTGCGCTAAGGGCCACGTAGCGCTGTCCGAATCCGGGATGGATGCCGAAGACATTGCCCACATCGTCGGTGCGGACGTCGTCGAGGCCGACTTCGCGAAAGCGTTCAGCCAGCCAGGCAGCGCGAGCAGATTCGCCGAACGGAGGAGCCGGAATCCGCGCCATCTCCATTTGCCACTGTGCTAGCTGCGGCTCCTGCGTGCGCAGCCAGTTGAACGCCGACCTCACTTCCGGCGACGCCGCGATTCGCACCACGGCCTGCTGCACGGCAGCGGCAATCTCCGGCATTTCGGCACGTGGGGGCGTGGGGCTCATGGGTAGTTATTGCGTCATCTTACAATGCGTGGGAAGGAATTAGGGATTAGCTAGGGTGGGAACAAGCGATTGCTAAGGATGGCAGGAATCGACCGCCCGCCACAGAAAATTAGGATGCTCCGCCTCGAACGTGGAAGGGTAACTTCAGTAGAGCAGACGGGAGACCTGTGAGAATGCGGGCTTCACCCCTGAGGCTCGCCTGCGACAAGGCTAGCCGCAATACATCGAACGATCCGTAATTTTCTTGATCCGGATCTCAGGTCAGCCGGCCGCTATCCCGGCTCTCAACCCCACCGCAGCCACGAGCTTCCTCGTTGCCGGAACCTCAATCCCGTGCCCCTGGCCTCCGCGCAGAATTGGCCCTGCGATCGCGTCCAGCTCTGGAGTCTTATGCTGTTCAACGTCTTTCTGCATGGAGCTGCGCATATTTCCGGGCATCTTCATCACACCGGCGATCACGGCGTCTGCGTCGACCTTTGCGCCTTCGGCGACGCCGACGGCGCAGGCTTCGCGAAGGCACGCCTCCCCCAAACTTCGCCACTCCGGGTCGGAAAGAATTTCGCCGACTGTCTTATTCGCCGCGGTTGTGCAAAGAGCGAAGGGCGCGAGAAAAACCAGCTTTCCCCACATGAGGGTAGGCTCGTCGTCGATGAACCGGCATTCGAAACCAATCTTTTGCAAGTCATCGAGAGTGCTCGTGAGCAAATCCTTCCCAACCGAAGACATGAAGAGTCGGGCGAAAGGAGAGCGATGGACGATGTGTCCGGGGCTGACGCGTTCGGTCTCGACCGCAATCGTCGCTGGGATCACGCGCTCGGAACCGTATCGAGAACGGAGAAGCTGCACATGGTCGATGCCGTTCAGCAAGGGAACAATCGCGCGCACCGCATCAGGATTCTTGAGAGCGCCGAGCGCCGACTCTAGCTGTGTAGCCTTCACCGTAATCCAGAGCACATCGGCGGGAGGAACCTCCCCGGTGACGTTGACGTTCACTTCGAACTTTCCGAAGGGGCTTTCGAATCGAAGCGCCTTGGGATACTGGGCAAGGGCCTCATTTCGGACCACAATTGTGACTGTCGCCCCAGCGTGCGCGAGGCAGGCGCCGATCAGGCCGCCGACGCCGCCGGCACCGAGGATCGCGTGGTGCATCGATCTGGATGGGCTTTCGGACATGAGCAGTTGGATTGGGTTCGGTTAGATTCGTCTCAGTTTTGCTTCGCGACAGCTGGCAGGCATTCAGCAACTTCCGAGTCGGTGAGGGTGTGGTCGCTGGTTTTAGCCCGTTGGTAGATGCGGTCCACTAATTCATCGGTCGCCGGGATACCGCGCCGCTCCAGCCAGAAGAGCACATTCGACTTTCCACTCATGGGACCGATGTCAATGATCTGCTCCAATCCGAAGACGTGCGATGGGACACCGGAGTAAACGGTGTTGGCCAGCACCACATCGTTCTTGCGATAGGCCTTGATGATCGCCGCCGCATGTACGCCCGTGGCAGTGCGGAACGCGTCGTCGCCTACCACCGGATAATTTGCCGGAATGGGCACGCCGGTGGCTCGCGAAACGGCCTGGCAATACTGCTTCAGCTTGGTAAGGTCTTGTTCGGCCCAGGGCGCGATATCCATCAGCTTTAGATTGACCAGCATCTGATCGATTTGCGTATTGCCGACGCGTTCACCGAGACCGATGGCGCAGCCGTGAACGCAATTCGCTCCGGCGATGAGTGCCGCCATGGAATTGGCGATGGCCAGGCCGCGGTCGCTGTGACCATGCCAATCGACGCGAATTTTCTCGCCGGAGGGTTTCACTACTTGCTCGATCACGAAATGCACCAGGGCCAGCGCGCCCATGGGGGTGGCATGGCCAGCCGTATCGCAGATGACAATCGCGCGCGCGCCGCAATTGATCGCGGTGGCATAGAGACGCTTCACTGTTTCAGGATCACAACGGGTCGTATCTTCGGTGACGTACATTACGTCGAGCCCGAGCGAAACCGCATATTTCACGGCCTTTTCGGTGGTTTGTAGAAGGAAGTCATCGGTCCAATCTTCGGTAAAACGGCGAATCGGGCTGGAGCCGATGAACGTTGCAGCTTCGATGGGAAGGCCCGTTTTCTGGACGATCTCGGCAATCGGGCGGATGTCGTTCTCATGGGTCCGCGCCGCGCAGTTGCCGCGGATCTTCATCTTTTGCGCCACGATCTCGCGCGCCACTGCTGTCACGTGTTCAACAGCTCGCGGTCCGGCCCCCGGCAACCCGAGGTTGAGCGAATTAATTCCAAGCGCTTCCATCAGATGCAGAATTTCGATTTTCTCTGGAATGGAAGGGTCGCGCACCGAGGGCGACTGTAAGCCGTCGCGCAGGCTCTCATCATTTAGCAGCACCGGCCCGATCGGTTTCAGGCCCGGCGGATGATTCTGGTTCCAGTCGTAGATGAGTTCGGAAGTGTTCATGCAGCAAGTACGTCAGTACCGAGTACCTAGTACCGAGTCAACCCGCGTTTCTTTATGGCTCGGTACGAGGTATTCGGCACTCGCAACTACTTCTCCTTCGGCGGCAGCGTCAGTCCAAACACTGAAATCATTCCCTGGCCAGCAACATTCACTTTCGCCTCAGCCGGACTCGGCAGATATAACGTCTGGCAATGTTCGCAGCGGTAAACTTCGGCATTCGGTCCCCAAGCCTTTTCAACATCGCCGCAGGCTTGTTCGACCACGTCCGTCCAGTAAGACCAGCGTTTCAAATGGCCGCCGCAGAACTTGCCTTTTTCGTTTTTCTCGTTGCATGCGCGCTGCCCGGTTTTCTTAATTTTAACCTTATGATGGGGAAGCTGCGGAGGAGTCTGCGTGCCTGAAGTCGTGATTTCGCCAGTCGCCAAAGGACTTTCCCTCGCTCGCGCGGCGCTTACGCCGCCGGATTCGGCCTTACGAGGGTCATTGTACTCGAAGGGGAAACGTCAGAACAAAGCGGGATGTCGTATGCTACCCCTGTTCCAGTTAGGGGCAACTCCGAACCTCAAAGGGTTTTCCAATGAATCGTGAGCCTATCTCCGCCAAGGAGATTTTCTTGAAGAGCGCGGCAAGTCTGGCGATGTTGGTTCTCTTGTTGGGGACATCTGGCGCCCAAACAGCGCAGAAGAAAAGCGCTGCTTCGAACGAGTCTCGAAGCCCAGAGCAGGAGTTGGTTCGCACCGAGACTGGATTTTTCGAAGCCTGGAAATCGAAAGATGCGGCATATCTGCGCGAGCACATGACGGAGAACGGCGTCTTCTGGGGCGAGTACGGCACATTTTCTCGCGAACAGCAGCTCGCGGAGCAGCAGGAATCGGCCAAAGCGTGTGCCGTCCAGGGCTATCAACTATCGGACTTTGGAGCACTTCCGCTCACAGCCGGCGTCTACCTTTTGACTTACAAGGCTGAGCAATACGCCACTTGCAATGGAGAGAAGGTACCGGTTCACATGAACGGGAGTTCGGTCTATATCTTCAAGGGCGGGCGCTGGCTGGCGATTTATCGAGCCGAGGTGCCCCTGAAAAATCCGAGTTAGTTGTCGAGTCGCGCCTTATTAGAATTCCCGCTTCGGCCTAGTTTGCTCGGTGCCGACACGTCCCAGGGTAATTTCCGCTTCGTAATAGCTTTCACTCTTTAACGGTCCTCCGGCCAGGCGGCGCAACATCACAATTTGTCCGACGTGGGTTAGAGCATCGGCAACTGGTCCTTGCAACAATTTTTCCGGCGGCGCATGCAGCGGCTCCGTTGAAGCCAGGTATTCATCCAGTTTTCCTACAGCCGCAAAAAAGCGTTTCACTTCGTTCTCCCACGCTAGCGGCTGGGAGTCGCGCCATTCGCGCTTTCCGATCGCGATGGAGAGCGCCCAATCCATCAGGTCGCCCATGTGGGCCAGAAGCTTTCCTGCCGGGCGCACGCCCTTTTCAGGATCGAATTCCGAGAAGTTTGCCGGGGCATCGCGTAGCGCTTTGGCTCCGCGGTATGCCACGGTAGCCAGAGCATGCCGTAGTAATTCGCGTTTTGGGTCTGCGTTGGATTGATTGGTCATAAACCCTCAGTTCAGTTCTGCTTCTAAGTTGTCGGCGTCCGCGAAATTCTAACTCACAATTTTTGGTTCCGCAGAAGGCTTCGCAGAGCACCGCCAGCGCGCAGAGCGCCTCGCAGCCGGGTTAGCGAACTGCGGGCAAATTGAGAATCGGCGAACGCTGCCATGTGCCCTGCAAACGCAGCGCCATAGCCATACCACCACATTTTTTTCATCGCCGGCATGCGGTCTATGTCGAGATACTTGACGCGCACCATCTCTTCCAGACCGAAGCGGCCATGAGTGCGGCCTATACCGCTGGCCTTGAAGCCTCCGTGCGGCGCTTCGCTGATGCCGTAGCAGGAAATCACGTCGTTCACCATGACGGTTCCCGCCTTGATACGGCGCGCCAGGCGCTCGCCGCGGGCGTTGTCGCCCGTCCATACACTCGCCGCGAGTCCATATTCCGAGTCGTTTGCCAGACGCACCACCTCGTCCTCAGTGTGGTATGCCATGATCGGCAGCACCGGGCCGAAGGTTTCCTCGCGCATGATGCGCATTTCGTGGGTCACATCAGCCAAAATTGTTGGCTGATAAAAATTGCTTCCCAGTTCTGAAAGCCTAGACCCTCCAGTGAGAATGCGTGCCCCGCGGGCAACGGCATCCTCCACATGATCTTCAACGATCCGCAATTGGCGTTCGTGGATCATCGGGCCAACATCGGTTGCAGGATCCAACCCCTGTCCCACCCGCAGCTTCTTCGTCTTCTCCACGCAGGCGCGCGCAAAAGATTCGTACAAACTGTGATGCACGTAGCATCGCTCGACCGAGAGACAGGTCTGGCCGGCATTCACAAATGCTCCCCAGACGGCAGCGCTCGAAGCAACATCGACGTTGGCATCGTCGAGCACCAGCATGGGGTCTTTGCCACCTAACTCGAGTACCACTGGCAATAGCCGCTCGGCGGCAACGGACGCAATTCGCTTTCCGGTGGTTACGCTACCGGTGAAAACCAGCTTGTCAATCTGGGCGTGAAGCAGCGCCGCCCCGGTCGCCCCGTCGCCGAGGACAACTTGAAAAACATCTTCCGGCACGCCGGCTTCCCGCAGCAACGAGCGTAGTTCGAGAGCCACGAGGGAGGTGAGCTCCGACGGTTTCAGGACAACGGCGTTTCCCGCGACCAGGGCAGCAAGGCTTTCAGTACCGGGAATCGAAAAGGGATAGTTCCACGGCGAAATAATTCCGACTACACCGTAGGGCTCACGGAGCAAGCGCCCGCTCTTCAACTTAGTGGCAATGCTTCCGTGGGGCAGTGGTTCGTCGCTGAGGAGGCGGTAAGCGTTATCGATCAGGAACCGCGCCGCATCCAGGACGATCAGGACTTCGGTGACCAGAGCTTCAGCTACGGGCTTGCCCGCCTCACGCGTGACGGCTTCGGCGATGTCAGACTTCTTTTCGAGCAGTCTGCGCTGAAAGTCCCGCAAGGCCGCGATGCGGTGGCGTACACCGATTCCCGCCCACGCCGGCTGTGCGGCATGGGCCTTCGTCACGGCGGATTGGACGTCGCGGGCATTCGCGCACTCGATCTCGCGCAAAACTTCGCCCGTCGCCGGATTCACCGACGAAATCTTCCGCAACTCGATTTGAAGATCAGCAGGCATGACTCAAGAGCCGTTCCAATCTCCCGATCTTGGTCTTGCGACTTCACTATCAGTATTCCACGCCCACCAGATACAGGCCGCTCGCCGGTGCCGTGGCCCCAGCCGCCGAGCGATCGCGCGATTCCAAGATACGCGTGACGTCCTCAGGCTTCAGCGTTTCTTTGCCCACCAGAATAAATGTTCCCACAAGATTCCTTACCATGTGATGAAGAAATCCCGATCCCTTCACGGTGTAGGTAAACTCGTCTCCGTCCCGCTCCCATCGGGAAGAAAAAATGCGGCGCACATTCGAGACTGGCATGCCATCCCGCCCTCGCTCCGGGTCGACTGCGGCGAATGAAGTGAAATCATGCTCGCCCTCGACAATTGCGCCCGCACGTATAATCGCCTGTTCATTCAAGGGATAGGGATAATGCCACACGTATCTTGCCAGAAACGGGGGACAGATCGGGGCACGGTGTATCCGGTATCGATAGGTTTTTCCAGTAGCCGATTTGCGGGCATGAAATTCCGAAGTCACTTCCTGCGCCTCGATCACCCGAACCGATGGCGGCAGAATATCGTTCAGTGCCTTCACGAAATTCGTTGTCGGTACAGAAGATTGCGTAGAAAATGTGGCCACCTGTGCAATAGCATGGACACCGGCGTCCGTCCTTCCGGAGCCTTGCGGCAATACCTTTTCTCCGGTGATTCGTCCAATGGCTGAGGCAAGTGTGCCCTGGACGGTCACCGCATCGGGTTGCACCTGCCAGCCGGCGAAGTCCGATCCTTCATAGGAGAGAATCAGTCTGAGATTGCGCATGCGATCTTTCGAGTCCAACCGCGACGAGGCTTCATCCAAGTGAATTCATCGCCAAGTGCTGGATGCCAGCATGGGGCAACACGGCCGTCGCCAGCACTTTATCATTTCAGGGAACGTTTTTAGGAACCCCAGCGCCTGGAGTTACGTACTAACGTCTGTGCAGGGTCTGTATCGAGTTATTCTGGTTGTCTAGCTAGGGTGAATTCCAAATCATTTGCTGCACGTTACTGATGAACGGAGAAGAGTAGATGCTATTCGCATGCAAAAGAACGACCCTTCGATTGATTGTGGCCGCCGTTTTATTAGGGACCCTGATGACCTCAGGCTACGCTCAGGAACCGCCCGCCGCGCCCGTCCCGCAAAATTCGCCGGAAACGCGACCTGTCCCTGTCCTGAACTACACGACCCCGGTTTCTCATTTCCCCAATCCGGTTGGACCCTATACACCGCGCCATCTGTCAGCGCCAAATCTTGCTAACACGGCGCGCATCGACTCTCTGATGCACGATGGCAAGCTCTATCTCTCGCTCAATGACGCCATTGCGCTTGCGCTCGAGAATAACCTGGATATCGCCATCTCCCGCTACAACTTGAACATCGCCGATACGGACGTCCTCCGCGCCAAAGCCGGAGCCAGCATTCTTGGCGTCAATGCTGGAGTAGTCCAGAACACACCCGGCGGCGGCGTGGGGGGTATTGGTGCGTCAGCGGGCGCATCGACCGGAGGCACCAGTCTGGGTGCGGGCGGAATTGGCGCGGGCACGAACGGTCTGGTTAGTTCAACGCTCGGCCAAGGACCGCAAATCACCAGCTTCGATCCGGTCATCACCGGCACACTGCAGGAGGATCACGCTGAGAGCGTATCGTCCAGCTTATTCAACGGAGTGCCGATCCTCGCGCAGAATACGGGAACGGTGAACTTCAACTACACCCAGGGTTTTAACTGGGGCACCAATTTGCAAGTTGGATTCACCAACAACCGCACCACTTCCAATGTACCTTTCAATACCTATAGCCCGGTTATCAACTCCGCGCTGCGTGTGCAAGTGACGCAACATCTGCTGCAGGGGTTCGGGTTCCCGTCGAATACCCGTTTCATTCACATTGCAAAGAATAACCGCGAACTCTCTGATGTAGCCTTCCGGCTACAGATCATCGATTCGGTTGATCAGATTGAGAACATCTACTGGGACTTGGTCTTCGCCTACGAAAATGCCCGCGTGCAAAACGAGTCACTGGCGTTTGCGCAAAAGACGCTTTCGGACACAAAAAAACAAGTGGAGATCGGGAGCCTCGCTCCGATTGAAGTGGTGCGCGCCCAGAGCACGGTCGCGCAAGACCAGCAACTGGTAACGCAAGCCCAGACCAACCTGCAGTTAGAGCAACTGCTGATGAAAAACGCATTGACTCGTACTCTGAAAGACCCAGTACTCGCTACCGCCGAGGTCATTCCCACTTCGACGATCGACGTGCCCGCACAGGAACAGATCATTCCCACCGAAGATTTGATCACAGACGCGCTGCGTCATCGGGCTGAACTGGTGGAATCGCGGATCGATCTGAACAGCCGCGATTACAGTAACAAGGCGGTGAGGAGCGCTCTGCTGCCGACGTTGGATGTTTTTGCCTACTATGCGGGATCGGGGCTGGGGGGAGCGCAGAGTCCGGCCAACCTTTGCGCAGATCAGACGGCGGAACAGCGGCAACTGGGATTTTGTGCGGGCCCGAACCCGGACCACAGCAATCAGGTTCTGATCCCCGCTGTCGGCGCCACGAGTATCGGGGGAACCTGGAATCAACTGATAAACTCGACCGCTCCCGACAAAGGAGTTGGTCTATCGCTCAACATCCCTCTTCGCAACCGCGCGGCCCAGGCCGTGCAGATACGTTCAGAGCTGGAGTATCGCCAGGCGGAGATGCGGCTGCAGCAGATCGAGAATCAAGTCGGGATCGAAATCCGCAATGCGCAATACGCGGTACAACAGAATCGCGCTAGCGTGGAATCCGCCCGAGCCGCTTTGGACCTGGCGCGGCAGTCTCTGGATGCGGAGCAAAAGAAATTTCAATTCGGCACTTCGACGAATACGCTGGTTCTGCAATATCAGAGCCAATTGGCGACCGCCGAGTCCACTTTGGTGAATGCAACCGTGGCCTATGAGAAATCACGCATCGAGTTGGATCGGGCTACCGGGACCCTGCTGGATCATCACGGCATCAGCATCGACGATGCTGCACGCGGGCAGGTCACGCGCATGCCGAACGTGCCCTACATTGCCCCACGCAAGGACTTGCCGGCGGCGGCACAGCCGACCCCACAATAAACCCCAGAGCGCGTCGGGCCTCTAGCCTTCACATTGCTTTGCAGAGGGCTGAGGTCCGACGTCCGAAGCTGACGTTTGACGGGGTTTCTTCAACAATTCTTTACAATCTCCCTCCGCATCTTCACCCCGCTGCCGCTAAGATGAAGTGACGGCTTTTGTATTTTCCGCATCCAAATTTCGAAATCTATCTTGTCTCTGAGATGATGCACGACCCTTCCTGTCCAAGGAGAAAACTATGTCCTTTGCGTTAGCCGGAATCATCGCGTCTTACCGACGATTCATTGTCGTGACGGGGAACGCCGCGCTGGCCTGCGTGTTGCTGCAACCGACGTTGCGAGCGCAGGATGTTCCCGCTGCGCCCACGCCCCAGAGCGTGCCGGCTCCGGCGCGGCCCCAGGCGATACACGCGGAAGATTACTCGAAGGCTCGCCCGGCCTTTCCAAATCTGCTGCAGCCCTACGTGGCCAAAGACCTGGCCCAGCCCGACCTGGCGAACTCGCCGCGCATTGACTCGCTCATGCGTAATGGCAGGATATATCTTTCGATTGATGACGCCGTTGCGCTCGCGCTGGAGAATAATCTTGATCTCGACATCGCCCGCTACAATCTCAACATCGCAGCGGCCGACTTGTTGCGCGCCAAATCGGGCGCCAATGTTCTCGGCGTCAATACGGGAATCGTGCAGAATACGCCGGGGGGCGGTGTAGGCGGGCTGGGCGGCACGGTGGGCTCAGGAACCGGCGGCACGACTGTGGCAGCGGGCGGCGCCGGAACCGGAACCAGCGGACTTGTGAGTTCGACTCTTGGTCTCGGGTCACCGATCACGAGCTTCGATCCGATCCTGACTGGCACGCTACAGCTAGATAAAAACAATAGTGAGTCTGTCAGCGTTTTCAGTCCGGTACCCATCGTCGCTCAGAATACTTACACTTCTGACTTTGCCTATACGCAAGGCTTTCAGTGGGGGACGGCTGTGACTGCCGGCTTCAACAACACCCACGTCACTACGAACAATCCGACGAGCCTGCTGACT
>Ga0307474_10000493_pt1 | contig 28280 bp, 25 predicted proteins | sample atmos_gasesECM1C_2_FD_203312 | JGI IMG/M metagenome (GOLD analysis project Ga0307474, IMG submission 203312) | Hardwood forest soil microbial communities from Morgan-Monroe State Forest, Indiana, United States - atmos_gasesECM1C_05 | ecosystem: Environmental > Terrestrial > Soil > Temperate... | reverse complement strand
AAGAGCCAACCGTGATGTACCAGGTGGGTTGGACGACGCTGCCGGGGTTGCGCGGTTTGAGTGTGAGCGAATTTCGCGCCGCGCCAACTACGGCGCCGGATAACGAGCGCGGCGTGGCGATTGAGCTTGCGAGTGATGTTGAGCGCGACGAATTTCTTTGCGACATCGCGGCGGCGTTCGCGGAGCGGCGCTTCACGAACGCGGCCGAGGTCTTCGATACGGTAAAGGCTTGGGCGCTGGGCTACACCGGGCCATGAGCAAGGGCGGAGTCTTCAAAGCGGTCTAGGAAGCGTTAATCCATTTCGGAGCGCCGCCAAAAAACATGGATAAGAGTCGATGTAAGGGAACCACATACTTTCTTCCGCATTGGCACGCTTCCTTGCCAAGTGGACATTAGAGTCTTGCGTAAAAGCGAGGGGAAATGGCGGACGAACAAAATACCTCAGTGATGATTCCGGTCGACATTGAAGCCGAGATGAGGAAGTCGTATCTCGACTACTCGATGAGCGTGATTATCGGGCGCGCGCTACCCGACGTGCGCGACGGCTTGAAGCCGGTGCATCGCCGGATTCTTTTCGGCATGTATGAGCTGGGACTCACCTCCACGAGGCCGTACCGCAAATGCGCGAAGATCGTCGGCGAAGTGCTCGGCAAATATCACCCGCACGGCGATACACCGGTCTATGACGCGCTGGTGCGCATGGCCCAAGACTTCAACATGCGCTATCCGCTGGTGGACGGCCAGGGCAACTTCGGGTCCGTTGACGGCGACATGCCCGCGGCGATGCGTTACACGGAAGCGCGCCTCTCGAAAATCGCCGAAGAATTGCTTGCCGATATCGAGAAAGAAACCGTCGAATACAACCCGAACTTCGACGAAACCGAAAAAGAGCCCACGGTACTGCCCACGCGCGTGCCGAATCTACTAGTAAATGGAGCGAGCGGAATCGCGGTCGGCATGGCCACGAATATCCCGCCGCACAACCTGCGCGAAATCATCGAGGCCACGGTGCTGTTAATCGAGAAACCGGACACGACTCTGAAAGAAGTCATGAAGTTGGTTCCCGGGCCAGACTTTCCGACAGGCGGCTACATCGCCGGGCGCGAAGGCATCGAGGCAGCGTACAAGAGCGGCCGCGGCAGCTTTACGATGCGGGCCAAAGCCGCTATCGAAGACGTCGGCAAAGACCGCGAAAACATCGTCATCACGGAAATTCCATACCAGGTCAACAAAGCCACGCTGATCAAGCGCATCGCCGAACTGGCGCAGAACAAAAAGATCGACGGCATTGCCGACGTGCGCGATGAAAGCGACCGCGACGGCATGCGCATCGTTGTTGAACTGAAGCGCGGCGAGGAATCGCAACTCGTCCTGAACAATCTCTATAAGCACACGCAGATGCAGGAATCGTTCGGCATGATCATGCTGGCGATTGCCGGCGGGCAGCCGAAAGAGATGGGGCTGCTGGAATTCATCCGCTTGTTCATCGACCACCGCCGCGACGTGGTCATACGGCGCACGAAATACGAACTGCGCAAGGCTCGCGAGCGCGAACACATTTTAACGGGCTATCAGGTGGCCCTTGACCATCTGGACGACGTGATTCGCATTATTCGCGGATCCACGAGCCGCGCCGAAGCCAAGGAAAACCTGCTCAAGTTCTTCTCCGAGCAGGACGTCACCATCACGGAAAACGGAAAGTCCAGGAAGCTCGAAGGCGTCAAGCTGGACGGAAGAAAATACAAGCTCGGGGGAATCGAAGGCGAAACGGCCCGCGCCATCACCGGCGGCCTGACCCCTGTGCAGGTGGACGCCATTCTCGAATTGCAATTGCACCGCTTGACGCAGCTTTCCGTCGACGAAATTCTCAAGGAATTGAAGTCCATCCGCGAGCGCATCACCGATCTGGAGGAAATTCTCGCGAGCGATAAAAAACTGAAGTCCGTGATCATCGACGAGCTGAAGGAAGTGCAGAAGGACTTTGGCGACGATCGCCGCACGCAGATTGTGGACAAGGTGGACGAAATCAAGCTCGAAGATCTGATCGCCGATACCGAGATGCTGATTACCGTGAGCCACGCGGGCTACATCAAGCGCACGGCGGCGGACACTTACCGGCACCAGTCGCGCGGCGGCAAGGGGCGTATCGGCGCCAGGACGAAAGAAGAAGATTTCGTCGAGCACTTGTTCATCGCTTCGGCGCACAGTTACATTTTGCTGTTCACGTCGAAGGGCCGCGTTTATTGGCTGAAAGTGTATGAACTGCCGGAAGCTGCGGCGGCTACGCGCGGCAAGGCGATTTCCAGCCTGGTGAAATTCCAGGAAGACGAAAAACTCACCGCGCTGGTTGCGGCGCGCAACCTGGAAGAAGCGGACAAATTTGTTTTCATGGCCACGAAGAGCGGCACAGTGAAGAAATCCGCGCTGACGGAATTCTCGAATCCGCGCTCGACGGGCATCATTGCCCTCACTCTGGATGGCAAGGACGAATTGATCGGTGCGAAGCTCACGGACGGGAAGAAAATGATTTTCCTGGCTAGTCACGAGGGCCAGGCGATCCTTTTCCGCGAAACGGAAGTGCGGCCGATGGGGCGAAACGCCGGCGGCGTGAACGGGATGGACCTCGACAAGGAAGACTACGTCGTGAGCATGGACGCGGTGCAGCCGGATTTCGAGATCATCGCCAAGGAGCACAACACCACCACGCAGAATCTTGAGGAGCTTGAGAACGAGCAGATCAAGGATTCCTTCACAACGCTAATGCTGACGGTGGCGGAGAAGGGCTATGGCAAGCGCACACCGCTCGCGGAGTACCGCATCACGTCGCGCGGGGGCAAGGGCGTGGTCAACATGAAGACTACCGACCGCAACGGGTACGTGGTGGCCACCCTGCAAGTGACCGAGGAATCGGACGTCATGATTATCACCCACAACGGCAAAGTGATTCGCGTCCACGCGAACGAGATTCGCGAGGCTGGGCGATCCACGCAGGGCGTGCGTCTGCTAAGGCTCGAAGACGACGACTCCGTCGCCGCCGCCGCGGTGTTGCAGGAAGAAAACGAGGAAGAGAAGAAGTAAGCTTCGGCCAACGGGGCGCAGCGTGCCACGCTTCTCTAGGAAGATCATCACCTTGGCTCGCCGACGGTGCGTTCTCATGTTCGTCGTTCCCGCGTTATCGATGGTGATAGAATTCTGCACCTCATGAAAATCACAAGACGGTTTGTTGCGTTTCTCATTGCGCTGGCGGCGCCACTGCTTTTTTCTTCGGCGCAAACTTCCGAAAAAGCTGCGGCCCAGAGCCAATACCTGGCCTACGTCGGGACCTACACCGCGAAGACCACGAGCAAGGGTATCTACGCGTTCCGCTTCGACACCGGGACGGGAAAGCTCACCGCCTTGGGGGTTGCGGCGGAGACCCCGGATCCGTCTTGGGTGGTGGTCGACCCCAGCGGAAAGTATGCCTATGCCGTGAACGAAACCGGCCAAGCGAGCACGGTGAGCGCATTCACGGTGGATCGGAAAAGCGCAAAGCTCACGTTGCTCGATCAGATGCCGGCCCTTGGCGAAGACCCGTGCTACTTGTCTTTCGATAAAACTGGGAAGTACCTGCTCGTCGCCAACTACAGTTCGGGCACCGTCGCCGTTTTCCCCATCCTTGCGGATGGCCGGCTGGGAGAACACACCGCGCTAGTGAAAGACCAGGGCGCCAGCGGTCCGAACAAAGAACGCCAGGAAGCGCCGCACGCGCACTGGATCGCAGCGCCTGGGTTCGTCTACGTTGCCGACCTGGGACTCGATCGCGTTCTGGAGTACCGCTTTGACGCGGGGACAGGAACACTCGCCCCAGGCCCTCGCTCCCTGGTGCTCAGTCCTGGCACCGGGCCGCGGCACGTGGCGTTTGACCGGCACCATTCCTACTGGTACGTGTTGGGGGAATTGCAGTCCACCGTGACGGTGTTCGCGCCGAAGGCCCATCGCGGATTCGCCCAGGTTCAACAGATTTCCACGCTACCCCAGGGATTCGCGGGACGCAACGATGCCGCTGAAATCGCCATTCACCCCAACGGAAAATTCCTGTATACCTCCAATCGCGGACACGACAGCATCGCGATTTTTGCGATCGACCCTGGGAAGGGGACGCTAACGCTAGTGGCCCTTGTGCCGACCGGGGGAAAAGAGCCGCGGCATTTTGCGATTGATCCAAGCGGGAAATATCTGCTGGCCGAGAATCAGTACTCCAACAACATTGTCGTTTTTGAGATTGCTCCTGCGAGCGGCTTGATCCGGCAAACGGGTCAGACGTTTGATGTGCCTTCGCCGGTGGACCTCACATTCGTACCCGCTCTAGTCGCACGCTGAGCTACAATTCACCCGCGCCTTCATGGCCACTCCGGAGAAAAACATGATGGGTTCAAGAAATGTGGGCAACGCAGCCGTGGGTCTGTTTTCCGCGCTGTTCCTTTTGCTCGTTCCAGGCGCGGCTCGCGCCGCAGATGGCGAGACCGTGCCGGCACGCGATCCCAAGCAAGCGATCGACGAGGCTTACACGGAAAAGATTCAGAAGTACACGACGGCGCCTTATTTCACTTCGCCGCTTGTCAATTATCTTCCCGCGTCCAAGAGCGTGCCGACTCCGGAAGCGGTGCTTGGCGATGTCGCCGGCGCGCCCGGCATACTGCCCTACGCCGAAGAGGTGTACAAGTACATGCGCCTGCTCGAGAAGGCCAGCCCTTGCGTCAAAGTTTTCTCCATCGGCACCACCGAAGAAGGGCGCGAGATGATCGCCGTGGCCGTCTCTTCGCCGGAGAATTTGAAAAACCTGGACGAGAATCGCGCGCGCCTCGCGAAGCTGGCTGATCCTAGAACGCTCCAGCTCGATGATGCCGAAGCCGACCATCTCGTCGCCGAAGCCGTGCCCGTCTACTACATCACCGGAACCATCCATTCCCCAGAAACCGGGGCGCCCACGGCGCTGATGGAGCTGGCTTACCGTCTCGCCGTGGACGAGAGTCCCTACATCCGGGAAATCCGCGAGGGCACCATCACGCTAATCACCCCGGTGGTGGAAGTGGATGGCCGCGACCGCATGGTCGATCTTTACAAATGGCATCGCGCGCACCCCAAAGATTTTTATCCGCCGCTGATCTACTGGGGCAAATACGTCGCGCACGACAACAATCGCGATGCCATGGGTGTGACGCTCAAGCTCACGGAAAACGTGCTGAATACTTACGTCCGATGGAAGGCCCAGGTGCTCCACGATCTCCACGAGTCCGTGCCATATCTTTATGACAACACCGTTGGCGACGGCCCTTACAATGCATGGGTCGATCCGATTCTCACCGACGAATGGCAAATGATCGGCGCGCGCAACGTGGCGGACATGACCAAGTTCGGCATGCCCGGCGTTTTCACCCACGGCGATTTTGATACCTGGTCTCCCGGCTATTTGATGTTCATCGCCGCCATGCACAACGGCATCAGCCGGCTGTATGAAACTTTCGGCAACGGAGGCGCGGACACCCAAGAGCGCACGCTCGATCCCGAAGAATATGCGCGCACCTGGTGGCGCCAGAATCCGCCTCTGCCAAAAGCGCTGTGGTCGCAGCGTGACAATAATAATTACGAGCAGACCGGGCTGCTCACCTCACTCCACTATTTCAGTGAGAATAAGCGGCTCTTCCTGAAGAATTTTTATTTGAAGGCCAAACGCTCAGTGATGAAACCGTCCGAAGAAGGCCCGGCGGCCTACGTCTTGCCCGCCGACGAATCGCGCCCCAGTTTGCAGGCGGAATTGCTGCGCGTCTTAGAGAAGCAAGCGGTGGAAATCTCGCGCGCCAAGTCAGCGTTCACCGTTTCGCTACCCGTCAAAAAAGAAAAGCCCAAGAAAGACACCAAAGAAGCCAAGGAAACAGACAAAGAGAAAAAGCCGCAACCCACCACAAAGGATTTTCCCGCGGGTAGCTACATCGTCCGCATGGACCAGCCCTACGCGCGCGTCGCCGATGCCCTGCTCGACCACCAATACTGGAGCCCGGACGATCCGCAGAAAACTCCTTACGATGACACCGGCTGGACGTTTGGCGAACTTTTCGGCGTCGCAGTGACGCGCGTGACCGATTTGAAGGTGCTCGACGTGGCCATGGAGCGCGTCACGGATGTTCACGCGCCCGGTGGTGTCAAAGGGGATGGCGCGATTTTCGCGATGAACAACGCTGCCGAGCCGGCTCTAGCGACGCTGCGGTACAAGCTCAAGGGCGCAAACGTGGATGCCGCCGAGGAGCCCTTCGAGAGTGGCGGAAAGAAATTTAACCGTGGCTCATTTGTCATTCGTGGTGCAAGCCGTGGCGATCTCGATCGTGCCGCGTCGGAAGTGGGACTCGAGGCGGTTGCGCTGGCCGCCGCTCCAAGCGTAAAGAGCCATCCCGTCCGTGCCGCGCGCGTGGCCTTTGTGCACACCTGGCTCAGCACGCAAACGGAAGGTTGGTGGCGGCTGGCACTCGATGATCTGAAAATTCCCTACGACTACATCAGCACGCAGAAGATCGCGAAGATCGACGACCTCAACGCCAAGTACGACGTCATCCTCTTTCCTCCGGTCGGTTATTTCCCGGGACCAACCACCATCATCAATGGCTTGCCTACCGCTTGGGGAAATCCGCTGCCGTGGAAGAGCACTCCAGAGACGCCCAACCTGGTCGGGAAAAATGACTCGACCGATGACATGCGGCCCGGCCTCGGTTGGGACGGTCTCGCCAAACTGCAAGCCTTTGTCGAGAAGGGCGGCGTGCTGCTGACCGCGACAGACACGTCCCGCTTCGCCACCGAGATGGGCCTGGTCACCGGCGTCAGTGCGCACGCTTCCGAGCGCATGAAAATTGTCGGTTCCGTGGTGGGCACGCGGCTGGTGGACGGCGGCAGCCCCATCGCTTATGGCTACGACGAAAAAGTCCCGGCTTATTGCGACAACGGGCCGATTTTCTCCCTCAGCAGCATCGCGGGAGCACGCGGACGCCGCCGCCTCGGCAACGAGTCGCATTCTCGCCCCACCGGACGCGGCACCGCGGACGACCCGGATTTCACCGTGGGCCGCCCGGGCGTCGAGGCTCCCGAGGAACTTACCTCCGAGATCTGGGAAGCTCCACCGGTCACCGAGGAACAAAGACGCAATGGCTTCCGCGTGATTCCTCCCGCCGACCGCGCGCGCGTCATCTTCCGCTACGCCGATCAAAAGGATTTGCTCATATCCGGTTTGGTCGAAGGCGGAAACGAAATCGCGCAGCATCCCGCGGTCGTGGACGTGCCCTCCGGGAGCGGCCACGTGGTGCTTTTCTCCATTAATCCCGTCTATCGCGGCGAGACGCGCGGGACCTACTCTATGGTGCTGAACACCATTCTCAACTTCGACAGCCTGGACGCCGGCCGCAAGCTCGCGGATAAATAGCCGCATCCGTTCGATCCGCATTTCTTCGGTCGATAGCCTTGGTGGCGGTTTCCCTGTAGGGCCCGCCTCCCCTTCCTAGGAGGCCGGCCGCTCTCCCCGGGGGGCCGCGGCACCGGAATCCACTGGCAGTTTTACCAAGTTAGAGTACAATCCCGGCCATTATGGCCAAGCGCAAAGCAAAGCGGCCAGCGCCGAAACGCCCCGCCAAGAAGCGAGCCTCAAGCCGACTCCATACCAGCAAAAACGAGAAACTCCCGAAGGATGCCGTCACCCTCATGGTCGTGCTGCGTGCCAAGGAAGGCCAGGAGACGCTTCTCGAAGCGGAACTACGAGCCCTGGTGGGCCCGTCACGCAAAGAGGAAGGCTGCTTGCGCTACGATTTGCACCGCTCCGTCGACCAGCCCGGCGCACTCCTGCTGCACGAAGTCTGGGCCAGCCGCGAAGCCCACACCGAGCACTCTCACAAGCCGCATTTCTTGCGCTGGAACGCCCGCAAAGATGCGCTACTCAGCTCTCGCGAAGGCAACTTCTGGAAGCAGGTCATTTAAGGCTGACTACAACCTTAGCTTTCGGGCCAGGCCAGGAAGTAGCCCGGCCGCGCCCGAATCTTCAAGTTTTTCGCGTCGTTGCCTAGGATATGCACTCTAATTTCATGGTATCCGAAGGCGTTGGAGCCGGTCGGCGTGTAACTAATAGTGTATTGCGAGTGCAGTTCGCCGCCGATTTCGTCGATGGCTTTTTCGATGGAACGATCCTTAAACGTGGCGAGGTGCGCGCCTCCGGTAGCCGCGGCGGCCACTTCTAGGGCATGATCCCGGATCTTGTTTTCCGCGTGTTCGACGGCCCATACGGCCGCAGCCATCACGTCGATATTGCCGTAGCGATTGTCCTCGCTGGTAGGTGTTTGCGCAGTCCCAGGTTGTGGCGGGAGCGGAAACGTGCCCGGCGGAGTAATTTGCGGCCGCGTGTCTTTCGGCTTGGCCCGTAATTCCGCACTGGTCGTAGATAGCCCCACGCTGTATATCGTCACGTTGGCCAGCTGGGCCTGGCGCAACACTTCGCCGAGCTTGGCTACGCTGCCGTCGTCGGCGGCTTCGGAGAGAATCATCAGCACGCGGCGGCGCCCCGGCTTATCGGCGGTCGCTTGTGGGCGGCTGGTGAGCATTTCCACGCTGACGGCCATGGCATCGTAGAGCTTCAAGCCCGACGTTCCCTCTCCCAGATGCGCGATGGCGCTTTCAATCAAGTCTCCGTTGGTGGTGAAATCCTGGAGCTTGTCCACTCCGTCGTTGCAGCCCACCACGGCGGCTTCGCCGGTTGATCCCATCACCGTTTGCGTAAACAGAATGCCGGTTTTGCGTATTTGCGGCAGGATCGCTTCTATGCGCGAACTCGTCTCGATCAAAATCACCAGGGAGATCGGGTCGCCCCCGAGATCGAAGTGGGAAATCTGCTGAGGAACGCCGTTATCCGTAACCCTGAAATTCCCTTCTTCCAAATCGTGAACCATCTCACCATGAGAGTCGCGCACCGTCACGGGCGTGTTCACCAGGGCCACTTGCACCTTCACCTGGGCTTCGCTATTTTTGGGAGGCAACTGCACTTGGACACCCGATTTGGGCGGGAGCGGTCCCGAGGGAGCTTGTCCCCAAGCGGAAACGCCCGGCAGCATCGCCAGGGACAACAACGTCATCAAAGTGCCCGCCATTCGCGCCATTTCGATCACCTGACATCTGGAGACAGCAGCCCGTGGCCACCCCCAGAGTGTACTTGATTCGACGCATCTCCACCGGAAGACGTTGCCGCGGGAGGCTGCGATTCCTACAATCAATGTTTGCCGCAACGGGAGAGTGGACTCATGTCCGATGGCCAAAGACTGAAACCTCAGCACGCACCGAAAGTGCCTCACGAAGATCCAAAGTTTTTGCAGAGCACGCCGGCGCGGCCGATTCGCATCCTGGGCGAGTACATTCATCCGCTCGTGCAGCTCAAGGAAGAAGGCATCGGCGACACCATCGTGATGTTCGGTTCGGCACGCATCGAATCGCACGAGACCGCGCAAGCCCGCGTCACACGGCTGAAGAAAGAAAAGACTTCGAAGATGTCCGCCGAGAAGCGCACCAAGCATCGCGCCGCTCTGCGTCACGCCAAAAGCTTGCTGGAAATGTCGCGCTACTACGAAGAAGCGCGCCAGCTTTCGCACAAGCTGACCACCTGGTCGCTCACGCTGGGGCCGCGGCCGCGGCGCTTTGTGGTTTGTTCCGGCGGCGGGCCAGGAATCATGGAAGCGGCAAATCGCGGAGCTTATGAAGCCGGCGGCAAATCCGTGGGACTGTCGATCGAACTTCCGCACGAACAATTTGCGAATCCCTACATCAGCCCGGAGCTAAGCTTCAATTTCAAATACTTTTTCATGCGCAAACTGTGGTTCGCGCAGATCGCCAAAGCGCTGATCGTTTTTCCCGGCGGCTTCGGCACCATGGACGAACTTTGGGAAATGCTGACGTTGCTGCAAACGGGGAAGCTCGCCAAGCAGAACATCATTTTGATTTACGGCCGCAAATATTGGGACGAAGTCCTGAACTGGAAAGCCATGGTGCGCTGGGGCACGATCAACGAAAGCGAATACAAGTTGCTGCAGTTCGCCGACACGGTCGACGAAGCCTTCGAGCACATCCGCGCCGGGCTGGAGAAATACCACATGGACGCGGACCCGTTTTTACAGGGTTACTGACCAGCAGCCCCCTTTAAGCCTTTTATTTATCCGCACTTAAAATGTGGCAGAACTCTTGCTACATTCTCCCGGTCGTGGGGTTTTATATCTTAGAACCTGGGACCTAACTCCCCCACCTCAGCCGGGGGCACAATTGGGAGGATGGACACAACATGACGCTGCACACGGGAGAGAAGAAGTTTTTCAGTAAAGCGATACTCGCGGCCGCATTTCTTAGCTTGCTGGCATTCGCCGGGGCGCCCCGGGCGTCCGCCGAAGACTATGGCGATTGCCAGCGCCGTATTGCCAAGGCCGACCACAAAGTGCACGAAGCCGCCGAACATCACGGCTGGGACAGCCGACAAGCGGAGCGCGCGCGGCAGGAATTGCACGAAGCCCGCGAAAGATGCTGGAACCGCTGGCATCGCTGGTGGGACGAAGACGGTCACCGCTGGCACACCGATCGTGATTGGGATGACCACGACCATGATCGCCACTAACGGAAACTAATACTTCTCTGGAGAGGGCGCGGCCTACCGAAAGCAGACCGCGCCTTTTTTTTTGCGTGAAGTATGTTTTGCTGAAACAGGCCAAGAAAAAAGAAACGGGGCGTTCGCCACGGCCAGCGCCCCGCTTTATTTTACGATTCCAGACTTGACTTAGTGCGAATTCACCAACTGGTCGTCGGAAAACACCGCTTCAAAGCGGCGAGTTTCATCCTGATCGTGCAACATCACGATCGGAACCACACGCAAGTACTGCTTGCACGCGTGGCACTGCGTCACTTCTCCCTGCAAATCCTGCAAGAAGCCATCCGTGAAATGATAGAGCGCACGCTCGCGCCGGGCATTTTTCTTGTCTCGCGCTCCGCAGTGCGGACAAATAAATTCAACGGTGTCCTGCTGCGGATCGCGGTCCAGGGCAGCCCAGCCGGTGCGGCGCACACCTACTGTCTCCAAATTACGCCGTTGCATGGGGCCAAACCTCCTAAGATCCACGTCCACAGGCAATAAGATGCGCTCGACCGGTTTCGGGATACAGCCCTCTGTAACATGTTAATTTTAAATAGTTTATTCGAGCATTAAGGGGTGACTAGCCACACTTCCTTCCCCACACCGAGAACCATCCGGGTTCCATCTCCCTCTCGGTTTTACATTTTACCTTGTGACTTTTGAGCTCTTCCTCGGGAATCTCTGTTTCCCGAGAAAGACAGCCTCCCGGGGCGCAGCCCTGGGGAACTTGTCCCGGTCCTTGGTGTCCAACCGAGTGAGGATGCGCGCAACCTCACATCCCTGCGAGCGCGGCGCCGGTCTCCTGGAGATCTAGAGCAACCCCCAGGAAATGGGCGCCGCAAATTTTTCTGTAATTCCGTTTTGTGGTCTGCGGAACGACAGACGCTCGCGGAAAAAAATGTGGAGGTGTGTGATGTCGCCCGAGCCCCGAAGCGTTCGAGAGGTACGCCCCAAAGAAAGTCCCAAAGAAAGCCCCAAGGAAAATCTTGGATCGTTAAGCGCCTGCCTGGTGGATGGCGATGCGGAACAACGCTCGCGCGAACGCCGGCTGAAGCGCCGCGCCTTGGCCATTGCCATTTTCTTCGAGAGTGCCGTTCTTGCCGCGCTCATTGCCGTGCCCCTGTTCGGCAAAGCTGAGCGCATAAGCCTCACCATCGTCACTCCAGTTGTGCCGTACGGACACGCGAACAATCATCCGCGAGGCCACGCCAGGACTCATATCTCTGGCCGACTCATTCCCGATTCTCGCTTTCTATTTCATCCGCCAACAACAATCGTGAATCAGCATGCGGTGGAAGAAGCGATCCCCGGGGACCCCCTGGCCGGCGATGGTCCGACCGGAAAGCAAAGCAACGAGGGTCCAAATTGTTCTTGGTGCGTGGACCTGGGGGGCAGAACCAGCGGTCCCCCGCCGCCGCAACCTTCCCGCGAAGCTCCCACAAGCCCGCGAATGCTCAAGACGCAAATCGACCCCGCCATGCTGATCCGTCGCGTCGAGCCCGTGTATCCGCCGCTGGCCATACATATTCACAAGGAAGGACGAGTCGAGTTGCGGGCCATCATCGGAACCGACGGCGCGATTCGATCTTTGCAGATTGTTTCAGGTGACCCGCTCTTCTACATCTCAGCGAGGGAAGCAGTCGAGCAATGGCGTTACAAACCAACGATTCTGAACGGCCAGCCCGTCGAAATCGACACTTACATCACCGTGATTTACACCACCGAGCACTAAAAGGAAACCTCTGGACGGTGCAAGAGGCCGCTGGCCCCCAAGCGAACGGCCCCTCTGCCTGCACCGGGCAACCGATAGCCAGAGCGTTCCCCCGGTAGAATTATTTGAAGTGAAAAACGATTCCCGTAGAAACGCGGATGTTGTTCTGCGTTTGTGTGTTTCCGTTGGTGACTTCCGGCAAATGCGTCAGCAGGTAGTCAAACTGCAACGGGCGAATCGAGAAGCGGTCCCGCACGTTCCAGTCAACTCCCACGCCGAACGCCGTGGCCAAGGCCGTGTGCGAATTCGTCGTGGCAAACACGTTCGAACCCGCGCGGGCCGCGCCGACCAAAACATGGCCGTACGGGGAGAACCGGCGGTATTGCCGATAAGTGAAGCGCGGGCCAAAAAGATAGGTAAGCATGTGGTTGTTCACGTTCACGCCATCGGCTCTACCCACGCTATAACCGCCGAAATCGGCGACCCCGCTTAGCCAATCCCGGACATTATAGGATGCCGAAGCGCTGCCACCGTTGAGACTGTAATTGCCGAATCCCGGCGTTGCAGGGTTGGCGCGGAAATAAGAGTAGCTGGCGGACGCATCTATCTTCGGTAGCTCTTGCGCTTTGCCAGAAAGTCCAAAAACGGTCGCCAGAGCAAGACAGGACACAACAACTCTGATCTTCATGGTACCTCCGCAAGGATTAGATTTTGCTCGTGGGCTAGGCAACGGCTTACAACGACCCCCGAGTTTGCGGGATGCCCAAGGCAGGTAGGCACGAAACCGCACTTTTTACTCGTTTTGAAAACTCAGATGCTAGCTGAGCAAGCGAGGTTGCACCGCGAAGCAATACGAAAAAAGGATTCGATTAAGCATTCTTTTCATAGCCTAGTACCGCTCAAGAATCGGTTCTGGAGTTCGAAAGTTCCGGCTAAGTTGCGGCGGCTCAAGTTCTTATCAAAAAGGATGCAACGTGGCAGCCGACTTGCCTTCCTAATTGTTGATGAAATCATTTGGGCTGCTCCAGGGAGTTAGCCAAAGGGCTATTCGGCTTCAACTTAAGGGAACTTTTCAAAGTAGTGCGTTCGATTCAAACACCAAAGAAACTTGGCCATCGGTGATTTGACAAGCGAGATCGACAGCTCGACGGTAGACGCTTGCCCAGCTTCTAAGTAAGAGCCGGTCTCTCGTTGAAGAAATAATATTCGTCCAGGAGACAATATGCGGTTTCTTTCAGATCTGTCTTTGTTTGTCGTAGGTATTGCCGTCGTAGCCTTCCTCGTCAAGCTCTTTGTCAGCCTCAGGGTGGCCGGCAAAGTGCCGGACTGGCAGGAGCTTGACGGCCAGGAGCCGGAGATCAGTCACACGGATCGCGCTGCTGGCATTCGTAGGGACTAAAGCTCGGAGCAAGCTGGCTTGCTGGCGTCACACTTCTACAGCCGGGGCTCGCCGGCGTGGCGCACAATCGCTTCGCGCGTGGCGTCGCGCAAGCGTATCAGTTCGTGCCAGTCGGAGGAATCGGCGGAGTTCGTTTTGTTTGCGGCCGTGCTTGGATAAATCGGCGGCGAGAGCGTGATCGTGACGCTCGTCGGCCGCGGCAAGTAAGTCCCATCGCGCAGAAAGCGGCGAGTCCCGGCAAGCGACACCGGGATGATGGGCACGCCCGTCGCGACGGCGGCCTTAAAAGCGCCAAGCTGAAACGGTCTTACGCCATCCTCGCGGGTGAAGGTTCCTTCCGGAAAAACAAATACGGACTCCCCATGGCTCAAAAATTCTTCCATCTCCTGCGCTTGGCGCAAACGCGATTCCGGATCGCTGCGGTCAAATTTCAGATGCCCCATTTGCTTTAAAAAAGTGCCGACGAAGGGCATGCGGCCGACTTCCATTTTCGCCACAAAACGGTAAGGCACGCCCAAGCCGAGCATCAGCGACAGCACGTCGAAATAACTGGCGTGATTCGAAGCGTAGATTTTCGCGCCCGGCGTTTCCATGTGCTCTTTGCCAACGACGCGCACTTCGCATGCAATCAGCGCAAACAGAACTTTGAGCGCGGAAGACGTAAAGCGTCCCGCTTGCTGGTGATCCTTGATGAATTGCACCATCACCCAAGTGGGAACAATCCAAAGAAAAAACACCACGCCAAAATACAAACCATACAGAATCTCCAGCCCGCGTTTCACTCTGGCAACGACCTCGCGGCCAAGGTTGCGCACCGTGCTGCTCGCTCCCAGGCGGGCGATTTGCAGCCAAGCCGGCGCGCGGGAGGCGGAAAGGGTTCCCGCAAGATAAAGTTGCTTGGTTTCTTCGCGGCGCAATTTTCCGCTCGATGTTTTCGGGATGCTGCCCGGAGGAAGCAACTCGACGCGATCCGGCGGAAGCCCCAATCCCCGCGACACCAGGTCGGTCACCGCCGCCGCGAGCGCGGAACGCCGCGGCGCTTCCCGTTCGCGCGTCTCCGCCACCACCACCATTTTTTCCGTGCCCGTGGCTTCATCCTTCAAGCCGAACGCCACGACGCATCCCTTGCGAATTCCCTCGGCGCGCGCCGCAAGTTCCTCGACTTCGTGCGGATACAAATTCCGCCCGCCCTTGATGATGATGTCCTTCACGCGTCCGGTGACGTAGATTTCGCCATCGGCGCGGTACGCGCGGTCGCCCGAGTCCACCCACGCGTATTCCCCGGGGCCCGCCGCTGGACCAAGCGGCAGCAGCGCTTCTGTCGCTTGGGAATTGCGGTAGTATCCGGAAGTCGCCGAAGGCCCGCGGAACCACAAGAATCCTTCCCGGCGGTCCGGTACTTCCTCGCCGCCTTCATCCACGATCTGAACTTCATGCCCCCGCAGTGCTTTGCCTGAAGAAACAAACGCGATCGCCGTTTCGTCCTCGAAAGCCGCGGGTACGGCGCGTCCTTCGCCCGTAAACGTCTCGCGCACGACGCGATCCACCAGTGGGCCGCGATTGAGCGGTGGCACGGTAACCGCCAACGCCGCTTCCGCCAAGCCGTAGACGGGAAGTTGCGCTTCGCGGCGGAATCCGTAACTTCTGAAGCGCTCCGCAAAACGCTCCAGCGTTTCCGGATTCACCGGCTCGGCGCCATTCAGCGCCGCGCGCCAGGAGCTTAGGTCCACTCCCAGGATGTCTTTGTCCGCGATCTTGCGCACGCAAAGTTCATAAGCAAAATTCGGGGCTGCGGCGATCGTGCCGCGATGTTTGTGAAATGCCTGCAGCCAGCGCTCCGGCCGCGTCAAGAAAGACAGCGGAGACATCACCGCCAGGGGCGTTCCGAAATGCAGCAGCGTAAGCCACGCGCCAATCAAGCCCATGTCGTGATACAGCGGCAGCCAGCTGATACCCACGTCATCCGGCCCGAGCTGGACCGCTTCGCCAATCGCGCGCATATTCGCCAGCAGGTTTCTGTGCGTGAGCACTACGCCTTTGGGATCGCCGGTCGAGCCGGAAGTGTACTGTAGCAGCGCGATGTCGCTCGCCTGTCGAGCGCGGCTGCCCGTGACGTGCAGTGGCGATACGCCCGGCGATGGCGGAGGAGCTTGGTCCGCTGCTTCGAGCAATTTCTCCGCGTCTACAACGCCGGAGAGCGAACGCACGCGCGGCCGCAACAGTTTGGCTACCGCTTCGGCGCGCCGGAATGTCAGCAGCAAGCAAACTTCCGCGTTGTTCAGGATCGCGGATTGCCGCGCCGCGTATTCCTCGATGCGGTCCGCGCGAAACGGGGGATAGATGGGGACCGGAATCGCGCCCGCGAGCAGAATCCCCGCGTAGGACACGAAGAAAGCCCGCGAAGTTGGCAGCATCAGCGCGACGCGTCCGCCCGCTGGCACGGCGCGCCGCGCCAGCTCCGCGGCACAGCGGTTCCCGGCGGCATAAAGTTCGCCGAAAGTCACCGTGATACTGCGTTCCCCGGCGTCGCTCTCCTCGGTGATCAAAAGGTGAGCTCGTTCGGCGTCGTGCGCCGCGCGATAGCGCAGCACATCGACGAGTGTTTCCGCGGAGAAGACTCCCGCGTCCGCTGCCGCACGGTGCAATTTTTGAACCGTCACCGAGGCTCGCAACGCGGAGCTTCCCAGTTCGTCTTCCCCCGGCGTTCCGGGAGCCGTTAGAATCGCGCGGGCCAAATCTTCTGGCGTGTTGGCTTCCGCGGCGACGCGGTCCGGCAGGCGCAAATGGAATGCCGTTTCCAGGCGCGCCAGAAGTTCCACGCGTTCCAGGCTGCCGAGACCCAAATCACGGTCCAGTTGCGAAGCGCCGTTGAGCATCGGCAGCGCGCCCTGGCTCCCCAGTTCCTCGAGCAACCCGCGGATGACTTCCAGCACGCGTTCGCGCACGGCCGAGCGATCGAGTTGGGCGGCAGAACTGGCCACAGCACTCACGAAGGATTTTCTTTTCTTCAGCGAGAGGCTACCACGGCGTATCGCGGATTGCCATCCAAGAGCGGTTTTGAGGCAATCCCGGTAATGCCCTATTTTGAAGCAAAATGCGTCACCAGCGCGGAGCGCACGCCGCCAGCATCCGAGAGCGACAGCGCCGCCTCTAAGCGCTCTTTTTAGCGGCTTGCGCCTGCGAATAGCCTTTGGGCATCAGCGTGGTGGAGAGATCAACTCCAGAAAGGTCCGCGCCCGTCAAATCCGTTTCCCTCAAGATAGCCACGCCCATGTCGGCACCGGAAAATTTTGCTCCCTGCACGTTGGCCAGTCGCAAATTCACGTTTCGCAGCCGGGCACGCTGAAAATTTGCGTGCGAAAGGTCGCACCGAAAAAATTCTACGCCGCTGGCCTGCGCTTCCGTCAAATCAGCGCCAGAGAGGATCGCTTCGGTCATATCCGTGTTTCCTAGATCGGCCCTCCGAAGGCTAGCTCCGGAAAGGTCGGCGCCGGGGAGTTTCGCTTTGCGCAGGTCGCATCCGGTGAAGTTGGCGTTGCGAAGGATGGCGCCGGTAAGGTTTACGCCGCTCAAATCAGCGTTCGCTAGGTCCGCGCCGGTCAGGTCAGCTCGCGCGCCGCCTTCTTGGCCGTTGAAAAAACGCTCGTGTGCTTCCAGAATCTCCACCAGTGATTTTCCGTGGTGCTTGATACTTTTCCTTTTTCTGAGTCCCATGGTTCTCCATCACCACCCGAAAATGTCAGACACTAGTTTACTCGATGTGCTAGCCGCGCGGAACTTCCTCTGGTTTAGCTCGGCGTTCGAATCGAGAAAGCAGGCTCTAGTGGCGCGGCTTCTGCCGGCAGGGAATTGCGCACCCCTGGTTAGGGAAGCCTCGGCTGCGACAGTCCCGGCTGAGCTGCTTGCTGCATTTGTGCTAGCTCGCGCGACGCGGTGTAGCCCTGCCAAATCATCCACAGCGCGTAGGCGTGTACAGCTGCATCCAGCCACATGCTGAAGTATAAAAGCAAAACTCCGTCGAGGGCATACGCGAGCATTCCGCCAAGGAAAGCGCCTTGCGAACCGCTTTTTGCCCATTGGGAGCAAAGCACCAACATGAGGATAAAGAGGCCGTCGACAACCACCATGATGATTGTTCCGTTCTGCCCCGTCCCGCGCGCCGCGGCATCCACTACCTGCGTGATGCCCAAGCCAAAGATAAAGCGGATCTTGGCATCAAAAATCTGCAGGATGGCGTTCACGGCAGAGAGCAGGCCAATCGTCAGAAACCATCCAGCACCGCGCCGCATGCGTAGAATGACTACAGTTTTAGCATCCGTGGCTGGGAGAGGCGCAGCTGAGCCAGCGGGAGGACCACCGGGACTTAGGGACATGTTTGCTCCTCGGATTACTGGTGGAACGTTCGAACACGGGATGATGTATTGCTACGCGAAGCCAATTGTGTAGTCAAGCAAGAATTTGCGCTGGGCTTCTTTTAATCGCACATCCATGAGCTCGTTCCGGTTGTGGTAGTGTGGGACGAGTGACTCCTGTTGCCCGCGGGGGTTCGCGAGAGAAGCGCGAGACTTTCATTTAGGGGCGAAGGTACTCCATGTTTCTTCGGGCGGCATTTTTCGAGCGAATTACGCTCTTTCTTTTCTTCGGCTTGCTATTCGCGTGCCCCGGCGCTTTTCCCCAAGAACAACACGAAGACGAAATCGTGGCCAATCTTGCCGGTGGCCGGGCCATCGTTCACGTGGCCAAGGATGCCATCATCTTTGCGGCCATCGATCAGCCCGTCGAGCGCAACTCCATCCCACCGCGCGTGATGGACCTGGACGCCACGCACATCGGCATCCTATTCGGCGCTTCAGAATGGCGGATTCCCGCCGACCCCAAACCCATTCGGCTGGACCGCAACTTCCAGCGTGTCGGCCGGGCCGACCCCCGTTACCAGGCGGCTCCGGGAGAAGGGGAGACGGATTTGGAGACCATCGGCATCGCTTTCCTGGAAAAACTTCGCCCGCTCGTCTCGCAACTTCACCACAAGATTGATTTCCCCTCCGACGATCCGATCTTTCAGATCATCATAATCGGCTACGCTCCCAACGACTATGGCCCGGAAGTATGGGTCGTCGAATATCGCATGGAGCAGGAGCAAGTGGCCACGCGCGGTGACTATTGGCAGACACGTATCGAGCGGCCGCGCTTTACGCAACTCTATCCGCCGGAAAAGCATGCGCCGCGCACCATGGTGGAGAGCCGGTACCCTCCGGATACGAAAGGCCCAACCCTGGCCGAGTTAATCCAGAGCCACGACCCCAATATCACGCACCTAGGTTCCGGCGAACCGCGCTTTGCCAAAGTGCTAGAAAACATCTATCGAGGCCAGGCGCAGAAAGCCGCTCCCCTTGATTCCGCCGATTTTATGCGGGCGGTCCTGCCTTTGATCGCCGGGGGCGCGCCGTTTGTTCTTGGCACCATGGATGAGAGCCACGGCTTTGCATGGATGGTCCCGCCGGAAGAGCCCGTCGAAAAAGCGCAGGAAGATAAGAACCGCCCGCCCGATGCGCCCACGCTCCGGCGAACGCCCAAGCCTTAACGGTCAGGAAAGCTTTTCAATGGAATCGCCGCTGCGAATGACTCCGCCATCCAGAACGCGGCAGAACATGCCTCGCCTCCCCCAAAGCTCTCGGCGCAGGCCGGTTCGAATGGCTTCCATCTGCTCGCAAGGGGTGCATACCGCGGTGACTTCCAGGCGTGTTTCGCCGATACGGAGGAGTTGGCCAACCGGCAAGCTATTCACGTTCAGGCCGTCGGTCGTAATGTTCTCGCGGATAGTTCCTGGCTGGAGATCCATGGCTTCCAGAGTCTCGCGGTCCACCAGCAAGACTTGGCGCTTGCCTCCGGGCCGCGCATGAGCGCAACCTGCAAAGCCGGTGTCGCCAATAGCGCGTACTTCGTTTAGCTCCTCCATGGGGACGTGCTTTTTCCTAGCACGAAAAAGATTTTGCACTCTCGCCATGGGCTTTAATCCCCAGCTGCTCCGAGATGGGTCGTCGGAGCTCCAATGTCGGTCCGGTAGTGCATTCCTTCGAAGTGAATTTTCGAAGCGGCTTGGTACACAGAGGCCAGGGCACCTTCAAGGGTCGCGGCTGCTGCCGTTATACCCAGCACTCTGCCACCGCTAGTGACGATGGATTCCCCGGCAAGCTTCGTCCCAGCATGCAGCACCTTCACACCGGTAATTTGGTGTACAGTGGTTAGGCCCTCGATGAGTTTGCCACTCTCAAATTTCCCGGGATACCCGCCTGACGTCAGCACCACGCAAGCGCTGGCTCCGGGTTTCCAGCGGAGTTTAGACGGCTCGAGGCGTCCAGCGGCCACCCCACTGAGAACCTCGGCCAGGTCAAAATCGAGGCGGGCCAAAATCGCTTGGGCCTCCGGGTCTCCCAAGCGACAGTTGAACTCCAAGACCTTGGGCCCGGACTTCGTCAGCATCAGGCCGATATAGAGGAACCCTTGGTAAGGGATACCGTCTGCCGCCAGGCCCTCGAGCGTGGGCTCGACGATCTTAGAGCGGACCGTCTCGCGAAGGCCTTCGGGAAGCAACTCATCGGTGGAGTACGCCCCCATGCCACCGGTGTTCAGTCCTTGGTTTCCGTCGAAGACGCGTTTGTGATCGCGCGTGGGGACCAGTGGAGCGTACTGCTTTCCATCGGTGAGCATGATGAACGATAGCTCTTCGCCTTCCAGCGTTTCTTCCAGAAGGATGCGCTTCCCGCCTGGTCCCAGCTCGTTCTTTTCCATGGCGCGTTCGACAAAGTCTTTTGCGGCCGCGAAATCCGGGGCCAGAAAAACACCTTTGCCGGCGCATAATCCATCCGCTTTGATCACCGCCGGCCAATCCAAGAACTTCAGCGCCGCGTAGACATCGGTGGCAGAATCGTACCGGCCGTACATCTTTGCCGTAGGAATGCCATGGCGCACCAGAAATTCCTTCGAAAAAATCTTGCTTCCTTCTAGCTGCGCCGCTTTCCGGGAAGGACCCACAATAGGCCAATTCCGCAGCTTGAAGGCGTCCGTGAGGCCGTTCACCAGGGGCAGTTCCGGTCCCACGACGGTTAGATGGGGATGAACTTTTTCCGCAAATGCGACGATAGCGCTGGTGTCACCTGCGTCGATGGCCAGGCACTCTGCTTCCGCGGCCATGCCGCCATTTCCCGGGGCGCACCAAATCTTTTCCACGCGCGGGCTTTGCTTTAGTTTCCACACCAGGGCGTGTTCACGTCCGCCACCACCCAGCACCAGAATCTTCATGCGCTATCCTTCGGCAAACGGTTCTTTCGAACGATAGACGCCCCTAGTAGGAGTGTCAACTTAACCGTACAATGCGTGGTGGGCCAGGCCACTCTCCTTTGGAGCGTTGGTTGTCGGAACTTCCAGAGTGCGTTGGTTTTCTTAGCTGCGAATCCGCTGTTTCAGGAGCACCTTCACAGTTTTGCCGACTTCCTTTCCGATCGCTCGGCGTATCTGTTTCTTGACCGGCAGCATGTGCCTGCCGTCGCCCATAGCCATGAAAGAACTTTTGAAGGGATGACCATCAATTGTGCCTCTAACTTTAACCACACCACGGGTACCGAAAAACTTGACGGAATTCGGCCAAACCACATAAGTCCAACCGCCTTTGTGGCTCTTTTGCAATTTGGCAGAAAACGATTTGTTCAACATGCTGGCTATCCTAACCTACCCGGAGTATACGTCACCCATCCACACTTTTCCGGTTACCGCATGCATCAGGCATCTGGATTACCGTGAGGTGGTCGCGCCGCCCAAACTTCCCGGAGTCTTTTTTGCTTGACATACGAATTAGTTAGTACTATAAGGTTGCTAGATATGAGACCGAGACATGCAACGCTGACCCCGCAAGAACTGGAAATCATGAAGCTGGTGTGGGAGCGCGATAGTGCGACGGTACGCGACGTTTATGAAGCGCTGCTCGAGCAGCGCAAAATCGCTTACACCACCGTGATGACCATGATGAAGATTCTTGAAACCAAGGGCTACCTGAAGAAGCGGCGTCAGGACCGCGCTTTCCTTTACCGGCCGGTGCACCCGAAGAGCCAAGTGATCGGCGGGATGATCCGCGAATTCATCGATCGCGTTTTCAACGGCTCAGCCGAACCACTTCTGGTGCACCTAGTGAAGTCGCGCCGCATTCGCGAGAAAGATCTGGAAAAGATTGTGCGGATGGTCGAGGAAACGAAATGAAAGTCGCGGAAGCAATAAAAGCACATCGGAGCCGCCCATGAACATGCCACTGTGGTTTTCGAACCTCCTATTTTGGAGCGCACAACTTGCCTTAGTGGTGCTGGCCGCTGAATTTCTTCCGCGGCTTTTCCAGATCCGCCAGCCGCAGGTACTCCTCAGGTACTGGCGCACCCTTTTGCTCCTAACCCTGGTGCTCCCATTCCTGCAGCCATGGCACCGACTGCCGAGCATCGCCCCGGCGGTGGTCTTCGGTGAGGCTGACAACTTGCGCTTCGCGACCCCAGCTCCGGCTGTAACGCACTGGCATTTTCCAAGCGTGCCCGTCGTCGCTGAAGGGATGGGCATCGCCGTCCTCGGCGGAATTGTGTTCCGATTTGCGCTTCTCGTGCTCGGGCTGCTGAGACTTCGGCGCTTCCGCGAGGCTTCTACGCCGATCACAAACAGTGCGGAATCGGCCGCAATTCTCAACCACATGCGCGCCACGGTGGGCGCCAGCGCTGAGTTTCGCCTCTCCGCCAATGTAGACTCGCCGGTCACGTTCGGCTTGGCGAAGCCCGTAATTCTTTTGCCCGAACGCTTCCTAGAGACGGATGCACGCTTTCAGTCGGCGATTGCTTGCCACGAATTGCTGCACATTCGTCGTCGCGACTGGGCCCAACACTTGGTTGAAGAAATTGTTCGTGCCGTTTTTTGGTTCCAGCCAGCGATGGCCTGGCTGATCTCGCGCGTGAGGCTGGCGCGGGAGCAGGTTGTTGATCTCGAAGTCATACGGCTCACAAACGCGCGTAGAGCTTATCTGCAAGCCCTGTTGGAATTCACTGCTGGCCAGACACGGATTGCGGCTATTCCCGCACCGCCATTTCTCGCCGAGCGCCAGCTCGTCGAACGTATCTCGATCATGTTAAAGGAGGTTCGTATGTCACGAGGAAGATTGCTCGCGTCGTTCGCGGTTATTTCGTGCTGTCTTGCGGGGGTTGTAGGACTCTGCGCTTGGAGTTTTCCGATGAAGCTTGCTCCGCTCGAGTCAGCTCCTAAGACGGGCGACGGTGTTGCCGGTGGTATTTCGGGCGGCGTTACTGGGGGCGTTAGCGGCGGAGTGACTGACGGTGTGAGCAGTGACGTTGGCGGCCTGGTACGTGCTCGACCGTCCTCAGACATACCAAATGTGGACTACTCCACAATTTGGATCGATACCGTGAAGAGAGGTCCGATGCAGCGGCAAGTGCGTGGGCTAGGAAAGCTCGTTCGCGGCGAAGGTTCCACGAACTTCGTCGCCCAAGTGACCCTACCAACCTTCCTGACCGCCGACGTGAAGCCCGGTCAGAACGCCGCAGTAGCCACGCGGAAGGGCTCGCTTGCGAACGGGCATGTCAGTAGCATTAGCCCGTCCACCTCAGACGACACGCGTACCGTGGATATCGCCCTCGATGCCGTGCCCGAAGGAACTACCGCAGGCCTCGAAGTGGACGGCACCATCGATATCGAAAAGATCGACAGCGTTCTCCATGTCGGACGCCCCGTACACGGCGCCGAGAACACCGGAATTCCTCTCTTCAAGATCGTTAACAACGGCGCGGACGCGGTGCGAATCTACGTGAAACTCGGCCGCGCCTCGGTAAACACCATCGAAGTTCTTGCCGGACTAGAAGAGGGCGACCGCATCATCCTCTCCGACATGTCCCAATTCAAGAACGCCGACCGCATCCACCTCACGCGCGAGCAGCACGTACCTAGGCAATAAGCCCCGAGGAGCACTGCAGCATCACAAGCCTGGTAAGCCGTTTACCAAGCACTAATATTTGATCGCGAGCCGATGGCTTCCTCGGAACACCTGCACCTTGTGCCAGGTCCATTCTCGGCCTCGTCCAACTTACACTAGGATTTGCAGGTCATTCTGCTCGTATCTGTTTGAGAGGACGGAGACCTAGGTCCAAGCCGAAGCGGGTCCTTATCACATGGGAGTCGTGGTTATTGCCCGGTGGAGTCTAATGTCTGCTTCGTCGAACGTTAACCGGACCGACTGGACGGTGTAAATCTCTGTCATTTACGGTTGCGCTATGGAAACCCGATCCGCCAAGCTAAGCGTCTTCGTGACCAATGGAAGAAAAGGTTTATTCGCCGTTCGAGCGATCGCTAAGGACGAGATTCTGATCGACTTGAACGGGGAGGAAACCTTGCCGTCACCTACCAGGAGGTCTTTGCAGATCGCTGAAGGAAAACATGCATGCGGAAGAGAAGAAACCGTTGGTTACTTAAACCACGGCTGCGAACCTAATGTCTTCCTGGATTTCAGCTGCTTGTGTGTGCGAGCTCTCAAGGACATTCAAGCCGGCGAAGAAGTTAAGATCAATTACGCCGCCACCGAGTATGAAATGCATGATTGTTTTCGCTGTGATTGTGGGTCGCCGGGATGCCTGCGGATGATAAGCGGCTTCAAGTTCCTAACCCGGGATGAGCAGCTCAAGCTGAAGCCTTACTTAGCGCCTTATCTCCTTATAAGGTTGAACGAAGAAGCCCAGCAGGATCGCTATTAGCTGAGTGCCAGATTCACATTCTCGATCGCTTCGTCGATTTCCGCAGTGTTTTTATAGCCGACCGTAACGCAATCGACGCCGGCGTTATGGAACGCAAATCGCATCGCCGCCTTGCGGTCCTCACGGTTGAACGTACCCTCCCCAATAAGTTTCATGCTGACTACGCCTAATCCTTGCTTGCGCGCCTGCTCGACGTGGGTGACAACTTCGCTGACGTTCCCCGGTCCATCGGTGTTGTAATCCTCGGCGTCCATTCTGCTACCCTTGTGATTCATTCGGATCATGGCGACATCGAGCCACTTGTTTCCGGGGACTTGGCGCAACGCCGGGAGGCCGTGCACCGACGCGCCGTGACTTACGATCGTTTTTTTCGACTGCGCCTCCAAAATTCCATCCTGCCACTTGCCCGTGTCTGCGGGCCACGTCGCGGTATGTTGCCAGTGCAACAGCATGACGTCGAAATATTCGGTATTCGCAAGTCTGCGTAGTTCGTCGAATTTCTCTTGTGGATTCACGCCTTGCCGCGTGGTCACCTTGGACATAAGCCGATAGCTATCGCGTGGAATACCCTTAAGGGCTACTCCGAGCATCCGGTGCATCTCGCCGTAAGACTCGGCAGTCTCGAAAAAGCGAATGCCGCTGTCGTAGGCGTAGCGCACCAGCCTGGTAAACCCATCTTGTCCCAAGTCGCGTTGTACCTGGCCGCTGAAGCTGCCGGTCCCAAACGCGAGCCTGGTCACCTTCACCCCAGATTTTCCGAGGGTTACCCAATCTGCGGCGGTCTGGCGCGCCGCGCTCAGCGGGAGGCTTCCGGTAACGGCAAGGGCTCCGGCGGCGACTCCGGTTTTTAGGAATTCACGTCTGGTGTAGTGAGACACGGCTGCACCTCGAATTGAACGATGATAGCCCCGCTGGTAACCGAGCGGAGCCGAACGGGTGTCCGAAGACTATAACCAGACAATCCTAATACGAAAGGCGAGTATGAGGTATAGCGGACCTGTGTAGCGGTAGTGAGGGCCTTGCTCCGCTAAGCGCGTTCTATGGGCTCGCAGGTTAGGTCGAGGGAGACAGGAATCGTCATTCCCTAGAGCACCCTGGCGCGAGATTTTTTCGAGAAAAGCGAAAAGCTTTTACAGGAAAGAAAAAGAACCAAGAACCAGAACCCAAAAAAGGGGACATTTTAATCGAGGTAAGGAAGGGGACATTTTAAAAGAGCTTTGACACCCTTCGAATTTGTGCTGTCGAATTTGTGCTTGACAAGCCCTAGTCGCCTCTCCTAGGCTTCCTGGCATTCCGTGCCGTTCCCCTCCTGTTGTTCCGATAAGTGACCTTGAGCACGGCGCAAGGAGGTCCCTATGAACCGGTCCCTCTTCCATCGGATAGCGGTTGTTGCTTTTGTTTTCTCTGCTCTGCTGCTTTTCGCCGGACGCACGTCCGCCGCGGAGATTAGCGGAACGATTTCGTCAACACTCACGATCATGGACGATAGCGAACTCGTGGGCGATGTCACCTGCATGGTCGCGGGCGCGCCCTGTATCTCGTTTGGATCTCCGGGTATCCAGCTGAGGCTAAACGGTTTCACGATCACCGACGGTGCCAACCCGTCTAATAATTGTGCGAGTTCGAACTTTGCTGAAGACGGAATTCTAGTAAACGGCCAGCATGACGTGGCGATCCTGGGACCTGGGCTAGTCGAGAAATTCGCCGGACTGGGAATTTCGCTAGAAGGGTCCACGAAAGTGAAGGTGACGCGTGTCACCGTGTCCGACAATTGCTTCAGCGGGATTTTCCTATTTGCCACCACGGACAGCGAAATTGAAAGAAACATTTCCGTACGAAACTCGATTGGTTCCCTAGGCAACCCTTGCGGCGGAACTTGACTCGCCAGCAGCCACAACAACCGAGTTCGGTTGAATACTTACAGCGGGAATGGTTCAGCTCACTCGACTTTCTCAAGCGGCGCCACCAGTAATAATTTCGGTGTGGGGCTGGTAGGCACAAGTAAGGGCAACTTAATCGAGAAGAACAAGATTGGCGGCAACCTCAACGGTGTTTTGATTATGGCCAGCACGCAAGGAGGCAACATCATTCGCCGCAACATCATTGCTGGCAATCCTCCCGTGCAAGTCTCGGCTGAGTTTGGTGTTGCGATGGGCGCCGATATTCAAGACCTCTCGACTCCAGGGACGAATACGTTTGAAGACAACCGCTGCCTAACCTACGCGGGTTCCGCGCAGCCAGCCCCTTGCCCCAGCATCTCGAAGCTGGATAACGACGAAGACCAGCAAGCCCGGGATATCAGAGCGTTCTCGCGTAAGCGTCTCGCGTTTCCGCAGGCTCGCTTGGTCGACGCGGTGTTCCATCCGAGCGATCGTTGGCTTCCCAGGGCTTTGGGCACCGGCAATCCCGGCCAGACCACTCCTTCCGATTCCGTGACTGTGACCGGCAAGGTAGTCGATGCCGCTTGTTTCATGTTGCATGCCACCGCTGCCACCGCCGCATCTCACAAGGACTGCGGAGCGGCGTGCTTGGCCCGCGGCGTGCCTCTCGCCATCGCGACAGACAATCGCATTCTGTACTTTCCCGCCGATGGCAATCAACGGCTCAAGAGTCTCCTGAATGCCCGTGTCCGCGCCTCCGGCACCGTCGTGGAGAAACACGAACCGATGGAACTGCAAATGCCTGTCGGTGACAAGAATCAAATGGTTGTGCGCATAGAGGGTGGTTACAAACAAATTACGATCGAAACGCTCGCGAGAATTCCGGCGGAAAACCGGTAACGGCGTAGTTGTAGAAAATTTACCTCCCCTGACCCGGATCCGCGTCGGCTCTCTGTCCCCGGGCTAGGGTCACCGTTTGCGGCAAAACCATGTCAAGTTCCGAACCCGTTGCCATGTAAAAATGGTGGCTCCGCAGAAGCAGCACCAGCGACACAACGCCCCCGGCGGCAAGCCCCACCACGCTTCCGATGGCTATGCCTTTCGGCGTGCTCGTAGTCATGGTCATCCCAGCGAAGTTGGTCGTTTGCGAGGTGTGCGCGGCGGCCCCGATCGCCGTGCCGAGACCTAAGCCAACCAGGGGCGCGGCGACCACGCCGGCTTTCGTGCTTGTGCCCGGATTGATCCACGCTGTGCCTTCTTCGCTTTCAATGGTCATCAGGCCGCCGATGTTGGTGACGTAGCCGTCGGGGAAGATGATCGCCACGGACCGCATCACCATCTCCGCGCGGGTACCGTGCCGCGTCAGCTTTTCCACCTTCCCCTGCACGAACGTTCCTGCGGGCATGACGACACGCTTGTCGAGCGTCACCGGGGCCGTGGTCTCGGTATAGATGTCGTCGCCGCGGTGCGTGGTCCGGGTGTCGACTGGATGGGTCAGGACCAGAGCAAGTCGCGTACCGGCGGGAAGCGTGGTGTTCGCTTCGTCAGACGCCGCATTTTCTGCCGGAGCCCGAGAAGGCGACTGCGCTGCGGCCTGAGACTCGGCTCCGGCCATTGCTTGGGGCCTTTCCTGCGCCATGCTTGGTAGGGCGAGAAGGAAGACCACTAGGATCTGCCAAACCGATTGGCGTTTTGAGGCAGCGAGAGGAAAAAGGAACAAGGAAAGCAAACTGCGAGCGAGTGTCTTCATAGAAACCTCCTGCGGGAAGGCGGCGAACCTTGCGGCCTTTCTGGGGGCACGAGCGGGCGGAATCGCCCCAATACATGGGACGCTAA
>Ga0307474_10000491_pt1 | contig 28347 bp, 25 predicted proteins | sample atmos_gasesECM1C_2_FD_203312 | JGI IMG/M metagenome (GOLD analysis project Ga0307474, IMG submission 203312) | Hardwood forest soil microbial communities from Morgan-Monroe State Forest, Indiana, United States - atmos_gasesECM1C_05 | ecosystem: Environmental > Terrestrial > Soil > Temperate... | reverse complement strand
CGGCCGGCGAGGATGGCCGGCTGGCCGCCAAGCAGGCGCCCTCGGGAGCGTCCAAGGCCACGCCATGAAGGCTCGACTTTCCACTCTTTGCGCAGGTCTCGCCGCCGCGGCGCTAGTCCTGGCGAGTTGCTCGGTCGGCCCCTCCTACCGCACGCCGAAGCCCAATGTACCGGATCGGTTCGTGGCGTCAGCCGAGGCGCGCCCCGGAAGTCCTGGCGGCGCCGCCGCATCGCCCGCGGTGCTGGATCTCGCCAACTGGTGGAAATCGCTCGACGATCCCGAACTCGATTCGCTGGTCGATCGGGCGGTGAAGAACAACCTCGACATCGAAGTCGCGTTGGTGCGCCTCCAGCAGGCGCGCACCTATGAGGCCGAGGTGGTCGGCCACGCCCTGCCCGAGGTGGATGCCACGGCTGCTGAAGGGCGCGGCACCGGAACCGACCTGACCCGCGGACGCGCGACGCAACCGCTGGTTTCCGCGGACAACGACAGCGGCGTCCACATCAACACGCTGGCCGGATTCGACGCGGTGTGGGAACTCGATATCTTCGGCGGCTACCGGCGCGCATTCCAGGCGGCGCGTTTCAGCGCGCAAGCCGCGGCGCAGGCGCGCTATGGCGTGATCACGGCGGTGATCTCCGATGTGGTGCGCGGCTACATCGATCTGCGCGGAGCACAGCTGCAGCTCGGCATCCTCCATCAGGCGAGCGACGTGCTGCGAAAGTCCCTGGACATCGTCAACCAGCGTTACGAGCGCGGCATCACCAACGAGCTCGACGTCGAGTTGGCGACCCGCGAGCTTGACACGATCAACGCCGAGATCGCACCCGCGGAAGCGGAGGTGAAAGCGGCTCAATACGCGCTCGCCGTCCTGCTCGGCGTCTATCCCGAGAGCATCGTCGCTGAGCTCGCGGCGCCGGGGATGATTCCGACCATGCCCGGCTCGGTCGCTGCCGGCGCACCGCTCGATCTTTTGAAGCGGCGGCCCGACATCCAGCAGGCCGAGCGCGAACTCGCCGCCAACACCGCGCGCATCGGCGTCGCGACCGCCCAGCTGTTCCCCCAAGTCGCTCTGGTCGGCGCGCTCGGCGCGCAGCAGGGACAGATTCCGGGCACCAGCACACAGGTCGGCAAGCACCTCTGGTCGTTCGGTCCGGCCGCCGTCTGGCCGGTACTCGATTTCGGCACAATCGATGCCCAAGTCGATATCGCGGACCTCGAGGCCCGCGCGAGCCTCGCGAATTACCGCGAGAGCATCTTGGCGGCTGTTCGCGAAGTGGATGAGGCGATCGATTCCTTTTCGGCGCAGCAAAGCCGTGTGCAGAATCTTCACGGCGCCTTGGCCGCAGGCCAACGTGCCGTCGATCTCGCCACCGCACGCTATAACCGCGGTCTCACCGACTATTTGAACGTCGTCGATGCGGAACGCCAATTCTATGAGATCGAGCAGCAGGACGTGACGGCGCAAACCGCCGCGGGTGAGCAGTTCGTTCAGCTATATCGCGCCCTGGGAGGAGGTTGGCAGAATTATCAATCGGTGCCCAACATCCGCCAACCGCAGCCGGCAGTGATTGCCGCGTTCCGCCGCTTGCTCAGCAGCGACCGCGCATCGCCTGGGCCTCTCCCCACACCGAGCGCCGCAACTGCGCCGCCCTCGCCCTGAACACTGAAGTCCGCGGCCCGGTTCACATACCGGTCACTCCTCCGCTACACATCAGGGTCTGACCGCTCACGTAGTCAGACTCCGGCGTGCACAATAGATAAATGGCCCCCGCAGCCTCCTCAGGCGTGCCGGCACGGCCGAGCGGAATGGTCTTCTCGATCGACTGCATGAGCTGCCTGTTCACACCGAGTCTGATTTGCCGTCCGTCGATATCCGCCGTGAGGCCCTCGTCGGCGCCGGCGCTGGTGAGACGCGTCTCGATGAAGCCGAAGGCGACACAGTTGACGGTCGTGTTCAGTCTTCCCCACTCTTTGGCGAGGGTCATCGTCATGCCAATGATCCCCGACTTGGCGGCGGAATAATTAATCTGACCGGCGTTGCCGAATAGGCCTGAGATGGAGGACACGTTGACCACTTTGCGAACAACACGGCGGCCCGCTTCCACTTCTGCCGCGGCAAACCGGCGGATCACCGGCTGCGCGGCGCGCAGGATTCGGAACGGAGCGGTCAGGTGGCAGTCGAGTATGGCGTGCCATTGTTCATCGGTAGTCTTCTGGATCACCCCATCCCACGTATAGCCGGCGTTGTTGACTATGATGTCCAGCCCGTCGTACCGCTCGATGGCGGTCGCGATGAAGCGCTCAGGGAAGTCCGGCGCGGTGACGCTGCCGACGCAAGCGATTGCCTCACCACCGCGCGACTGGATTTCAGAGATGACCTCGTTCGCCGGCCCCGGGTCCAAGTCGTTGATCACGACGCGTGCTCCCTCGCCGGACAATTTCAGCGCGGTGGCCCGGCCGATACCGCGTCCGGCTCCGGTGATTAGCGCGACTTTGCCATCCAGCTTGGCGCTCATGTGTCAGCGGGTTCTTCTTATCATCGATTCTCGCATCTTAGACTTTATTCATTGAGGATTGGGGCGCCACTTCCGTGTGCCGGCGTTCGTTGTTTCCAACTCACCTGCTCAAGAACCTTCATTTCACATTCGGCCTGCCGCGGCGGCCTTCTGGGCCGCCGCGAAGACATCGCGGGGAGACGTTGTACCAGCGACGCGCTCCGCACCCCCGACCCCGAGGTCCATCCAGCCCGCGTTGACGGCCTCAAACATCGCTTCGGCCGGTCCGGTCTGGCCCTTCGGGATGCCGAGCTGCTCGAACGCGGCCGGCCACCCGGCCCGCGGCACGGCAAAGGCTTTGACGTTGAGCTTCAAGACTTCACCCAATTGGGCGGCGACTTCATCGGCGCTGACCATAAAAACTTGCCGCCAGGAGATTTTCGACAGGTGTCCGCCTGAGCCGGGGACGAGAAGACGGGCGGGAATAGAGTTCGACATGTGATCTCCTTTTTGGGTTAGTCTCTTATAGAGACCTCCTCCGACTTATGTAAGGAGGCAGTTTTTAGTAACCAGGAAATCTCCAGGGAACCCGCATGAGCAACGCACTGAAGGCGATCGAGAGATTCAGCCGCTATCCATTGGGCGAGTCCCAGTCCGTACACTGCCCGGTGCGCGACGTGCTAGACCGCATCGGTGACAAATGGAGCATGCTCATGATCATGGCGCTCGCGATGCGATCGCAGCGCTTTAGCGAGCTGCACCGAGCCATCCGCGATATCTCCAAGCGCATGCTCACCCAGACACTGCGCGATTTGGAGCGCGACGGACTGATCACCCGCCACGTTTTTGCGACCAAGCCGCCGACCGTTGAATATCGTCTGGCCCCGCTCGGCAAATCTCTGCTCGAACCGATGGCGGGCCTCATCGAGTGGGCCGACCGTCGTTATTCCGATATCCACGCCGCGCGTGCCCGCTTTGACGACCGTACCCGGTAGCATGAGGGTTGCTTGGGTCGTGCTTCTGCTGGTGACGCTACCGGCGGTCGCCAACGCCGGGATTTCCGATGAACTGACTCAGCGAATCAACCGGGATGTCAGAACGGTTCTTCAGCGCACCGAGACGCCGGGTGCGGCCATGCTGGTGATCCGAGACGGCCAGGTGCTTTATCGCAAGGCGATTGGATTGCGCGACCTTGATCGTAAGCTTCCGGCCCGCGTCGATACGCATTATGAGATCGGCTCGATCACGAAGCAATTTACGGCCGCCGCGATCCTGCAGCTGAAGGATGCGGGCAAGCTCAACATCGATGAGAAGGCGTCCGCCTACCTGCCGGACGTGCCGCATGCAGGCGAATTCACGCTTCGCCAGCTTCTTAGCCACACTAGCGGCATACCGGATTACTTCGAGCTGAAAAATGCCGAGGAGTATGCGAAGCCAACTACTTTTGCTGAGATTATGAAACTCGTTGCCGACAAGCCGCTTGATTTTGCGCCCGGAAGCCGGGCCTCGTACTCCAATACAGGCTACATGATCCTTGGGCGAATCATCGAGGTCATCTCACATGAGTCCTATCATCAATACCGCCTTGAGCATTTGCTCAAGCCTGCGGGAATGACAGAATCCTATATCGTCAAGGATGAGGCCTCGCTAGCCACGATGGCGAGGGGATATCGGCGCGTGAATGGCAAGCTCGAGCCTGGATTGACGATCCACGAGTCCTACAGTTGGTCCGCGGGAGACCTCGTCAGTACGATCGGCGACGTCGAGAAATGGAATGAGGCGTTAGCAAGCGGAAAAGTCTTGGCCAAGGCCGACTATGCGTTGATGATGACGCCGCAGATCACCGCGGCAGGTGGGAACACGGGGTACGGCCTTGGATTGTTCATCGACAAGGTGAACGACCAGCCTCGCATAGGGCATACGGGAGGCAGTTTCGGATTCACCGCGGCGGATTTCTACTTCCCACAGCAAAAACTCCGAATCGTTGTGCTGACCAACATGGTGGACGCGCCTGAGCCCGCCGAAATCATTAGCAATGCGATATTTGATGACCTGTATCCGGCACTGAAAAGCACCGCAATGCGCGCGTCTCCGGACGAAGATGTCAGTGTGACATCGAAGGCGGCGGCGGCATTTGAGGCACTGGAGCGTGGCGAGGATAATGGCGGCGTTTTCAGCGCGAGCCTGGGGGCCAAGTTGAAATCCGGGCTTGCCCAAAAAATGGCACGCCAATTTGAAGGCTATGGCACAGCTACCGCGTTAGTGTTCAAGGGTCGACAAACTATCGAGGACAAGCGTTGGTTTGACTACTTAATCGAGTTCGGCCCGGGGAACACCTTTAAATTCAGCGTGGCGACGGACGATGAGGGGAAGATTACCAGCCTAGGATTCAACCGATTTTAGGGCCCTGCGCGGATGCGGATGCCGATACCGCGCGAGACCCGGTCAGCTCTTGTTCGCAGCGGCGGCATGTGGCCCCTGCGTACAGTAGAGCAGTTCGATCGACGTCGTCTTTGAGCGAGCCCAAAGGGCAATTCGAAGCCACCACGGATAATCCCTTCGCTCGCTGAAGCGGAACGAGCTTGGCCCAGCAGCCCGCGTTAGCGAATGCACCATGCACGAGGACTATTTTCGGTCGGGTGGACTTCGAGGTCTCCTTGCGGCCCGTCGTTCCTCGACGCGAGCCTAGCTGTTGATTTACGAGGCCGTTCGGCCGCGTCCTGCGGCGGCTTCGCGTTTTCGGATCCGATCGCGGCTCGCCGACATCAGTTCGCGGGCTCTTTTGACATGCTCGCCCACGAGCTGGCCCTGCCGTTTGACGACATCGCCGCCGACAATCACGGTCTCGACATCCGCGGGCCCTGCGCCCAGGACCATCGTCGCAATGCTGTCGCCGTAACCGTCGAGGTGCGGCGACCGCAAATCGATCACCGTGATGTCAGCCTGTTTTCCGGGCGTAAGGCTTCCGACCTCATGCTCCATCTTCCACACGCGAGCGCCGTCGATCGTCGCGAGGCGCAGCATGTCTCTCTGGTGCAGCGCGACCGTTGGAACCTGCTCTCCGCGTGCCAGCGCCGGGGCATTCGCCCTTGAACGCTCCGCCGCGAGAGCAAGGCGCATCTCCGAGAAAATGTCTGTTCCACAGCTGCAGATTGTGTCCACGCCGAAGCCGGAGCGGATTCCGCGCTGAAGAGCAGGGCCGGTTGCGGGGAATGTCCCGAACTGCATGAGCATGTCCGTCGACGGCGTGAGTGATATGGTGCCCTTGCTCTTCGCGATCAGATCGAACTCTCTATCGGTCAACATGTTGGCGTGAACATAGTTGACATCGGAGCCCAGCAGGCCGAAGCGATCGAGCACGATAATCGCATCGGACGTTCCCGCCATGCCAACGTGCGTTGAGATCGGGAGTCCCAGCTCTCGCGCGAACTTGAAGTCCTCGCCGTTTCGATCAGCGGAGGTGAAGCACGGTCCGCGAAGTGCCATGCCCATGCGGAGGCGTCCGTTCACGCCCTTCGGAAAATGTTCGTCGCGCATCCGACGCGCATCCAGAGGATGCGGTGGGTCAGGCTGGTCGCTCGTCGGTCCCGGGCCCCCGTAAAGGAAGTAGCCGCGGATCTGAGATGCTTGCAAACCCCGAAGATTGGCGTTGGCATGCTCAGCGGACCGAAGATTGTGCGCCCAATCCGCGATCGTCGTGATACCGGCATCTAGCGCCTGCAACGCGCCCCAGAGAGCGCCTGCATAAATGTCTTCGGGTTCGTAACTCGTGGATATGCCGTTGAGCACCGCGGGACCATAACCCGCTCCCGTCATCTGCGGCGTCAAGGCGCCGATCGCCCCCTGCCAAACATGACGGTGCGTGTCGACGAGACCTGGAATGACAAGGCGCCCTTTGCAGTCGATCACTTCGGCATCCGCGCTCGCCGTCGGCCCCCCGGGGCCGACGGCAACGATCACGCCATCCCTGACCAGAACATCGGCATTTTGCAGATCTCCGAGCTTGTCATCGACCGTGACAACAAGGCCGTTCTTGAGTAGAAGTTCGTCGCTCATGAATGCACTGCTCTACGAGGGTTTTCGGTCACGAAGTCTAGGCGCATTCGATCTGACGGTGGTTCGTGCGGCGTTCCGTTTGTGTTCTAATTCGGTTCGCAAGAACCCACTGTTGCGGGCGGTTCCATCGGGACACGGTCGATGGTGTTCTATCGAACAGTTTTTTGGCCGTCGCGGTGTACTAGAGAGCGGCCGTCCGCGCGCCCAATGCCCCCGGCTGCGGCTCAGCGTGCGGGCGCTCGGCTTCGGGCAAGTGGTCAACAAGTTCCAACGCTCGTGCGAGCATCGCATCGGCTTGCCGATGAGCGTGGCGGCGCCCCGCGATTTCCGCCGCCTGTCGCAAGTAGTCGATAGCGCGCGGCCAGTCGGCGCCCTGCTCGAAGTGGTATGCCAACTCGGACACGACGTCCTCCATCCGCCGCGCGTACATCGCCGCGAGACGCTCGCCAATCCGACGATGCAGTCGCGCTCTGCGCCCCGGCGACTGCCGATCATAGAGAACTTGGCGGTACAGCACATGCACGAACGCGTAGCGCTCGGTCACGCTGCCGTCGGGATGAGACTGCGTGCCCGCCCATTTGACGATGTGATGCCGACGAGACAGTTCCTCGTAGAGATTCTCCAAACTGCTCGAATCGGTGTCCGATGCGGAACTGATGAGGCTCGCGAAGAACGATGCGCCCGCGATACTCGCCAGCTCCAACGCGCTCTGCTCCTGTTCGGACAGCCGCTCCAACTGTGATTCGATCATATGGCGCAAATCGTCCGGCACTTCGAATACGATTTGCTCCAATGGCGCCTGCAGCTGCCATTGGCCGTTCGCACGGGTGACGAGGTTGCGCTTCGCCATGTCCTCCAGAGCGGCGAGCATGAAATGGGGATTGCCTTCCGAGTGGCGGTGCACCCATGCGGACAGTCCCGGCGGCGGGGGACTTGGTGGTAATTGGGCATCCAAATACTCCTCCACATCAGCTTGACTCAAGGGGGTCAAAGCGATCTCGCGACACCAGCGCCGAACCAGAAGATCCGATATGAGCGCCTTGAACGAACGGCGCCGGGGGTCCAACGGGCGGTACGTCGCAAGCAGCATCAATTTCGCGGGGCTGCGGCGGCGCGCGAGCGCCGAGATGAGATCCACGGTTGAGTCATCAACCCAGTGTAAGTCTTCGAGGAAGAGCAGAAGTGCGGTCTCCGCTGTGATCGATTCCAACGCGTCGCCGAGCTCGCGCACCATGCGCTCGCGGGTGGCTCCTGAGATTTCCCGCTGCAGCATCTCGCGGCGCTCGCGAGTAAGAAGCCCCGGGAGTTGGGCAAGCCACGTCGGGGCTTCTGCTGCGAGGATTTTAACCAGCGGTTCCGCCTGCGGGCCGCGGCACAGTCGCCCTAGCGCATCGAGCACCGGACCGTAGGCTTCCTTGCTTCCGTACCCTTCGATGCACTGTCCGTGCGCGATGCGAACGCTCTGCTCGCCAAATGCGACCCGCCGCTGAAATACCTCGGCCAACGCCGTCTTGCCGATGCCGGGCTCCCCGGTAATAAAGGTGATTTGCCGCTCACCCTCCAAGACGCGCTGCCACGTCTCGCGTAGCATCTTGAGCACGCCACCGCGCCCGACCAAGTCTTGCGACAATCTGTCGCATACGGTGGTGGGTCTCTCCAGCGCGCAGCGCTCGGACACTGGAGCGATAAACCGATACCCTCGCCTAGCTACCGTCTCGACGAAGAGAGAGTGCTTCGGGCGGTCCCCAAGCGCGCTGCGCACCGTAAGGATGTGTCTCTTCACCGCCTGCGGCTCGACCACGCTGTCGGACCATACTGCTTCTAGCAGCTCATCGTGCGTGACCAGGCGTCCGGCATTTTCGACCAGATACGCCAGAACGAAAAATGTCTTCGGGCTCAGCAGGATGCGCTCCTCCGGCCCGGAGTCGCGACGTCGCCAGAGACATTGGTTCAGGGTATCGAGCCGGAAGGGAACAAACACTTTCATCGACGATCCGGCAGTCAAACGAGTAGCTCCTCGCGACATGGCGTTCAATGTATTGCACTCAACGCGGACTCGAGCGCCCGGTCGCCGATCGCAACGCCGGCCGGCATCGGGGCGATCCCCGGCAGCCCAGACGGGAACATGGATAATAATTTTGGAAACACCAACGTGTCGCCATCCATGCGCAGCGAATAATATTTGATCAGATTGGTGTAAGGAACGCCAAATGGACAATCGAGCTGACGACGGGCAGCCTGCGTATGCACTCCTCAATCCTGGCTTTATCGGTGAAGTGCGGCGCCCACTTCTCGCCGTCTGTGATTTTCTCAACGTTTTCCAGCGCGCTTGAAGCGATGTGTTGGACGCCCACCTCCACAGCGGCATCCGTTCGCTGTTTGCCGAGCAATGCGCCGACAACGGTAACAGGTGGTTCGCTATTGCTTGACATGATAATTCCCTTGAAATACCGCGTTGTGCTGGCAGCTTTACCGACGCCTCGATGTCAACGGTCGGGTGCGACGCTTCCAATCTTTGAGTTCTGACTGAAAGTGTCATTCGCTTCGACCTATAAGTGAAATCGTAAAATTTTTCGGCTACTATCCATTTCATGGATAGCAAACGTCTTGATCTCGATCTGCTGATCACACTGGAGACGTTGCTGGTGGAGCGGAACGTGACCAAGGCGGCCGCCCGCCTGCACCTGAGCCAACCAGCGGTCAGTGCTCAGCTGAGCCGCCTGAGGGATTTGTTCGACGATGCACTGCTCATTCCCGTGCAGCGTGGGATGACGCCGACCGCCAAGGGCATCGAATTGCTCGACCCGTTGCGTCAAGCCCTCGATCAGGTTCGTGCCACCGTTGCAACCCACAGGAACTTCGACCCTGCCAAGGCCAAGCTGATCGTCGCCATCGCCTGTACGGACTACCTGCAAGTGGCATTGGTCAAGCCGTTCGTCAAGAAACTCAGGACGATTGCACCCGGAGTGCGGGTGGCGCTCCGCAATTTCGACATGTCGCAGCTGGAGGCTCAGATGGCGCGCGGCGATGTCGACTTGGCGTTCATGACGCCGCAGAACACGCCGCGCGGTCTTCGTGCCAGGCATTTGTTCGATGAGCGCTATGTGCTCATCGGGCGTCGGAATCATCCGCGATTGCGCGACAGGATCACGGTCGAAGATTTTGCTCGGTTGGAGCACGTGATCGTCTCGCCACGCGGCGGAGGTTTCGTCACTCCAGTGGACGATGCTCTGGCCGCTCTCGGATACAGCCGCAATGTGGTGCTGTCCTCGGCTTCATTCTTGCTCGTCCCCGAGATCGTGTCTCAGTCGGACCTCGTTGCCCTGGTCCCGGAACGGCTGGTACACGGCCGTAGCCACAAGCTCAAGTTGATTGACTGTCCGTTTCCCGTGGAAGGCTTCACCATGTCGATGGTGTGGCACGAGCACAGTCACGGACACAGCGGCCAACGCTGGGTTCGAGAAGCTATCGCCTCGTTGATCAGCGCATAACCCGGTTTTCCGTTCCATTGCGATGCGGCTGCGCTTGCATCGGGCTCTTCCGCGCTTGCGGGTTGACCCGATGTCACGCTGACTCATGGTGTCGATAGACGTCAATCCGGTCATGAAACAAACGACTTCAACGTTCGGGTCACGGGACGGCCGTTGCCAGCGGTTGTCCCTTGTCGACAATCCAGGTCGAGACCGCCGTCCCGCCCCCCTCGCCCGGCACCGTGGATAGACTGTGCACCGCGCCCCTGACGTTGAAGAAGCTGTCGCCGGCTTTGAGAATTTTGTCCGGTTGGCCGCGCGTATGGAGTATGAGCACACCTTTGATCACATAACCCGACTCATCTCCGGGATGAGTGTGATAGCCAATGGTTGTTCCGGCAGGAAGCATCGCCGATCCAATGACGATTTCCTTGCCCGGCACGCCCGACTGATCGTGGCGTTCGAAAATGGTTCGCACCGGTTGCGGGCCGGCGGCGGGTTCGTCCGCCGCTGCGGTGAGGACAATCGCGGCGAGCGCTAGCGAGAGGGCGGTCGATTTCATGAATATTCCCTGTGATTGAGCAAAGATCATGGGCGAGTGGCTGAACCTTCGTTGGCAAAGTACGCCGACACAGCCGCGATATCCGCGTCTGCAAGATGCCCGGCGACCGAGCGCATGAGTTCCCCGGCGTCATTTTTCCGTGACCCTGCGCGAAACGCCTTGAGTGCGCCGCCGATGTATTCCGATGACTGCCCGGCGAGATAGGGGGCCGCGTGCAGCACCCCGGATCCATCGGGCCCATGGCACGAATCGCAGGCTTGCACCCGTATAAGCTCATCGCCTTGATAAGCCAGTTGATGGCCGCGTGCCAATTGCGCTGGATTTGCCGCGGGTTCCGACAAGAGAGGCGCCGACATCGCCGCGTAACGCTGCGCAAGCTGCCCGCGTTGTTCGGCGCTGAGCGGTTTGGCGAAGTTTGCCATGATCGCGCTTTCGCGGGCGCCGCTCGCGTAGTCGTCCAGTTGCTTCAGCAGGTACTCTGCCGATTGTCCCGCGATGCGCGGCACATGCGCGGCAGCTGAACCTTCACCGTGGGCGCCGTGACACGCGGCGCAGACAGAGATGTCCGCCGCTCCCGGTGACTTCGCACTTGTCTTGGACGTCGACGTGGCCGTTCCGGCGCTGGTTAGACCCGGCTGGGCAGCGAGCACCAGTAGCCCGGTTGCAATTGCACAGGCGCGGTTCACGCTGACACCAATCGACCGGGATTCTTGAGATACTTATTCTTCAGGGCATCAATCGCCCAGTAGGTAAGCGCGCCCAGGGTACAGGTGGGGTTCCAAGACGCGTTCTGCGGGTAGTTTGAGGCACCGATGACGAATACATTTGGCACGTCCCACGATTGCAAGTAACGATTCACCACGCTGGTCCTCGGAGACTCGCCCATGACGGTGCCGCCCGTGTTGTGCGTCGTTTGATACTGAGTAATCGTGTAGGGCCCCTTGCGTGGACTACCGGCCACCTGCTTGGCCCCCATGGCCTTGCCGATTTCCACCGCCTTCGACGTCACGTACTCAGCCATCCTCAAATCATTCTGGGGAAAGTCAAAGGTGATGCGCAGCAGCGGCTGGCCCCATGCATCTCGATAAGTTGGATCCAAATCCGCGTAGTTCTGGCGGGCTGCCTGGGAACTGCCGTGCAAGCTGAACATCAACGTGTGGTTGTAATGCTTCAGTACTGCTTGTTTCCACGCCTTACCCCAGGGAGGTGTCCCGGGTGGTGTCGGATGATACTGAATCGGCCGACCGTTGGTGTTGACCGCGCCGATGAAGGCGCCGCCGATGAATCCCAAGCCGCTGTGATCGAAATTGTCACCGGCGAAATCATTGATGAGCGTACCAGAGGCGCCTGATGCCATGAACGGATTGATGATGACATCCTCATCAAAGAACGAAGCCACAGTGCTCATCGTCTGATATGCGTAATTGCGCCCCACCACGCCCTGCCCTGAGGCGGGATCGTAGGGCTTGCCGATACCCGACAGAAGAAGCATTCGAATGTTGTTGATCGCGAAGGTGCAGGTGATTACGAGAGCGGCAGGCTGTTCGAATTCCCGGCCTACGGCATCGATGTAAGTGACGCCCGTGGCATGCTTCTTGGTGGAATCCAAATTGATGCGCTGAACCTGGCAGCCGGTGCGCAGCTCGAAATTGGGGTCTGCGAGCAGCACCGGCAGAAGCACAGTCTGCGGAACCGCTTTCGCGTAATGCTCGCACGCGTAGCGCTCACAGAATCCGCAAAATACGCAGGTGTTGAGCTTCAATCCCTCAGGATTGGTATAGGGCTCACTCAGATTGGACGAGGGTTGCGGGAATGGGTGATAACCCATGCCGCCAGCGGCCTTGCGAAACAGTGCGCCCTGATAATGTTCCTTCTGCGGCCGAGTCGGGTATTCGCGCGAGCGCGGCGATTCATGAGGATCGCCGCCGGGCTGGATCTGTCCCTTTATGTTGCCTGCCTTGCCGCTGGTTCCAAGCAAGTATTCGAACCGATCATAGTGTGGTTCGAGCTCATCGTAGGTGACCCCCCAGTCCTGAATCGTCAGATCCGAGTCTAGAAAATTCTTACCGTAACGCTCACGGGTGCGGGTGGCGAGCTGAAAATCGTTCGCATGAAAGCGGTAGGTTTGCCCGTTCCAGTGCACCATGGACCCGCCCAAACCCGTGCCTGGCAGGAACGACTCCCAACGGCGCACCGGCAGCGCTACCTGCGAGGCCTGGTTGCGAAACGAAACCGGCTCACGAGTATTGTCTTGCATCAACGCCTTGCGCACATCGAAGCGCAATTCATCGTGGATGCCGGGACTCTGAAATTCCGGAACGGTTTCCCGTGTTTGGCCGCGCTCGAGCCCCACCACTTTATAGCCGGCTGCCGCCAACTCTTTTGAAACCATGGTGCCGACCATGCCGACACCGATCACCACGACGTCGACTTCCTTCAAACGCTGTGCCATGGTGCCTCCCTATAGACTCGCCGGAATATCCGGATGCATGTGAACATGTCCGCGTCCATCTTCGGCGAGGCTCAGGGGATCCCGCACGAATTTCACCCCGTGCTTGTCGATAGCCTCGTAGTAATCGGCGTATGCACCGGGGAAGCCGATCATGCGCCAGGCCACCATGTCCTTGTTGCCTCCATAGGCGGGATCGGCAAAGAAGCCTTCGATGCTCATCGCCAACAACATGTCGAAGAATGTGGCGGAAGGCACGCCATCCAAGTCATGCCCGCCGGACTCCAAGGACTTCAAATAGGCATCCTGCTGAAGCGGGCTCATCTCATGGAACGGAGTATTTGACGCACCCAATTGCCGGTCGATTGCCCGCAGGCAGTTGCGAAATAGTTCCGCGGGTGTGAACGGCAGCTGGTAGCCCTGTTGTGGCGTGCCCGGCGCCCAAGGCCCGCTGCGGTAGAGTCGCTCACCGGCACCCCAGGCGCCGCCCAATTGCTTGTCAAGATAGTTCGGCACACCGGCGCCGAGCGCCCCTGTACCACTTTCGTCCGCCGGGATCAGCCGCTCGCAAGCAGCTTCTATGAAAAGCACCTCTGCCGCATTGAAAAAGAGATACGTCGGTCGATCCGCGACAGATATGTCGGGCGTCGCGGGACCGGCAGCATTGGCCGCGTTCTCTTTGGCAGGTTCGGTACCTTGCGCAGCGCCGAGCACCGCGGAGGTAGGAAGCATAGAGGCGGCACCGACGGAGGTGACGAATGAACGACGCGTGACTCTCTGCGTGGCCATTTAAATGCCTCCTTTCCCTGACTCTCGACCCTGCAAGGGCCTTCAGTCGCGAAGTCTAGGCGCATTCGATCTGACGGTGGTTCGCACGGCGTTCCATTAGTGTTCTCGTTCGGTTCGCAAGAAGAGGCGGGGCCGCTCAAGAGACCATGAACGGTCGGAGAACCTTGCTCCCGAAGCCGGAATCGCATCCGCCGTCGCCGCAATCGTTATCGTCGACAGAGGGTAATCGCGTGCTAGCCCACGCCGCTCATCTCCTGCTCCCGGCGCCAGGCCAACGGGCTCATACCGATCATGCGGCGAAACACTTTGCTCAGATGCGCCTGGTCGCACATTCCACACGCGACCGCAATCTGGGAGAGCGGCTCTCGCGTCGTACTCATCATCGTGCATGCGAGTTCGACGCGCCGCCGGGCGATGTAGTGAAAGGGCGGAACACCGACGCTGACTTTGAATGCTCGAATCATCTGTCCGACGCTCACGTCGATGAGATCGGCAAGATCCGTTACCAACATTTTCTCCGCCAAGTGAGTCTCGATGTGGTCGATCACCCGATTCAGCTGCCATGCCAGCAGTCCTCCTCGGGACTCCGATGACCTGGCGCCCTCGGCGTGCGCGCACGCCCCGCACTTAACGCGCAGGAGTGCCGAAGCACGCAAGAGATAGCGGCGTGAGGTATCCCGGTCCGCGTCGAAGGCCGCCACGGCGGCCTCGATGAGGCTCGGAACGGCTGCGGGAATACCTTCGAGAAAGTACATGCGGTTCTCCTTCGGTTCAGGCAAGCACCAGCCGCACAGCGACGTTTCCACACATGGCGTTGGAGTACGGACACAGCACGTGCGACTTCTCGACGAGCAAATCAGCCTGGGCGCGGGGAAGTCCTGGGAGGTAAATCCTGAGCTCCACTTCAAGCCCGAATCCCTGCGCCGCCGGTCCCACACCGACGCTGGCTTCAACCTCGGCGCCTGTCGGGAGTTCAATGTCGTCGCGTCCGGCAACGACCCTCATGATTCCCAGAAAGCTGGCCGCATAGCTGGCCGCGAACAGCTGCTCCGGAGTGGTCCGCCGGCTGCTCGTCCCGCCCATCTCGCTCGGCCTGATCACGGTCAGATCCAGAACGCCGTCGGAGGACACCGTCCGGATATCCTGTCCGACCGTCGCCTTCACCTGGGCGCAGTACAGAACCTTCTCCACCAGCATCCAATGGCTTCCTTTTGCTGTCGCTCGGACCTCAGGGAGGGGGCTGCGATCCAGGGATCCTACGCGCCTTCACGCTGACGGTCGTTCTCCCGAAGTTACGTTTTGGTTCGGAATTCGTATGCGGCAGCCGAGGTCGTCGCCTTGGGTCAGGCGATGCGTGCCATGATGCTGTTGGCGCGGCGCGCTCGCGATCCGCGCGTTCGTGAATGGAAATTGCGCGCCGAGAATTCACATTGCGGGCGCTTCTCTGAGTCGCACACTCGACGCATCCAGTCTCGTGATAGAAGGATCCCCAAGTGGTCGCGCACGAAACGTTCCAATCTCAGTGCCCGCCGCCGATTGGCTCCGGAATATTCCGCTCGGTCGCATCGGCGCCACCGAGGACATCGCTGAGGTCGTCGCGCTGCTCGTGTCGGATCGCGGGAATTTCCTGACCGGCGCGAATTACGGTGTCGATGGTGGAATGACGGCGCGCTGACAAATGTGCGGCCGCGAGCCGACTTGACCGCAGCCCTCGCATATTCGGCGGAGAGAGATTTGGCCTGGGCCAATAGCGCGCCTCGCACGCTGCTTCTATCGGCGTCACGGAGAAATTATTGCGCTACAATTGGCCGCATGCCCGCACCCAAACTCGTCAATATGTTTTCCGTGCCGTTCGCCTTTGGTGCGTACCCTGGGCACGTGGCGCTCAATGAGTCGCTGAAGCGCGTACTGTTCGCGATGGAGCGAAGCGGCTCTGCGGCCAACCCGGGGCCTCTTACCGAGCGCAACAAACCGGTATTCGAAAGCCATTTCAATCTGTTTCGCGAGAGCGACCCGGCCATTCAGGAATTGAAGGCGTTCTGCTGGGACCAACTGCTCACTCTTATTGGCCAGCTGAACGGCTACGACGCCGCGACCCTCGGCCGTCTCGAGATCTATAACGACTGCTGGTTCCATATCACCCGGCGCGGCGGATTTTTCGGGCTGCACAATCACCCGAACGCTTCGTGGAGCGGGGTGTATTGCGTCGATCCGGGACGGAATGATCCGGACAATAGCAGCAGTGGGGTCTTGAGCTTTGTCAATCCGATGCTCATGAACTTCATGCACGTCGATGCGGGGAATGCCAAAATTCAGCCACCGTTCCGCAACCACATCACCACCTTCAGCCTGGCACCCGGAGCGCTGATCCTGTTTCCGTCCTTTGTGCTGCACGATGTCAAACCCTTTGAAGGCGAGGGCGAGCGCATTACCGTCGCTTTCAATTGTTGGTTCAAATTCCCAAGTCTCGGCTGAAGACTCCTCAGGCCGCTTGACAGTCCAATGAGGCCGACGAGCGGTCTTAACAGTTACGGATGCATGTATGCATATCGACGATCAGCTGCGCAAACCAAAGTTACGATATCGCCTTGGTGAAAGCGGCCGCGAATGCTGACTATCCGGGTTGTGGGCAGCCTTGCCGCTCGAATGCGCGGGAGCGCGATTGCTCGTGCAACTGCGTTTCTGGCTCTTATCCTAATCCCATCGCTAAGTTCAGCGGCCATTTATAAATGCACTGCCCCGGATGGCAGCATCACTTACACCGACGCGCCCTGTCCTGCAGATACGACGACGCAATATATCGATCCGGCGGCGCCCTCTTGGCTAAACGAGTCATCGCAGGATGTGCATATTACCGCGGCGCTTCCCGATGCAAAGTCCCAATCGCAGCCTGAGATCCTCGCTATCCTCTGCGCCAATGACGAATTTAGGTTTTGGCTCAAGGCCCAGCGACAGTCCTTGCCGGAACGGGACGCCAGAACAGCGAAATTTATCCGGCTCAGCTACCTATGCCGAAGGGCTCTGCACCTCCCAGATGTAGCGGCGCCGATTCCGCCAATGCCCCTGAAGCGCGTTCTTGGGCAGGAGATGCCGCGGCAGCCGGACTTACCTTCCCACTAAGTCCGCGACGACGAGAATGAGTTCTCCCACATCGAATGGCTTCGCCAAGTGAGCTTGATAACCGGCAACAAGGGAGCGTTTTCTATCTTCTGCGCGCGCAAACGCGGTAAGAGCCAACGCGGGAATCCGCTCGCGCCGAGACTCCTCGGCGCGCAATGCCCGGATGAGCTGATAGCCGTCCATCTTTGGCATGCCAATATCGCAGACGAGGACCGTGGGCTTCGTGGTCTTTAACGCGGCAAGGGCGTCCTCCGCCGACGCGAAACTCGTCACCTTGCCCCCTTGATCTTCCAGCACCGCTCGTAGCAACTCGCGCGCGTCAGGTTCGTCGTCGACAACGAACACATGCACGCCTTCGAGCCTCGGAAGCGACATCACTTCTCCCGATTGAGTCTCCGCGGTCGGATGAATGCGAGGCCCGCTCTGATCGTTGAGCTGAGCAATCGACAGGGGCAGTTGGACGGAAAACGTGGCGCCCCTGCCTTCGCCCAAGCTTGCGGCCCTGATCGAACCTCCATGCAGTTCCACGAGCTGCTTGCAGATCGCCAACCCCAACCCCAGGCCACCGTAGGCCCTCGTCGTAGAGCTGTCTTTTTGCGAGAAACGGTCGAAGACGTGCGGGAGATAATTCGCTGGAATACCGACCCCGGTGTCGCTGACGCTCAGCTCGAGGTGTGAATTCACGCGTTGGAGCAGCACCTGTACTTGTCCTCCCTTCGGCGTGAACTTGATCGCGTTGGTCAGTAGGTTCCATACGACTTGTTGCAGGCGGGCACTGTCTGCGCTGACGATGTCCGGGTTCGAACTCAAGATTGCTTTTAGGCGGATGCCTTTGACGTCTGCCGATGGCCGCGCAGAGTCGACAGCTGCCTCTACGATGCTGCCCAGGGAGACCTGATGCAGGTCCAGCCGGAGCTTGCCTGTCATGACTCGGCTCAAGTCCAGAAGATCGTCGATGAGTTTAACTTGAGCGCGGGCGTTGCGGTCGATGATCTCAATTGCTCGCTTCTGCTGCTCCAGTCCCTTGGATGCATCTGGTCTCAGCAAAAGCTGCGTCCATCCCAAAATTGCACTCAACGGCGTGCGCAATTCGTGAGATAACGTTGCTAGGAATTCGTCCTTGAGCCGAGTTGCGCGCTGAGCGGCCATACGCGCATTTCGCTCGGCCTCCAGCATCTCCTCGCGCTGCTGATTAACAGTCTCCATCGCCTCTGCCCGCTTGGCCTGGGTCAGATCGCGGGTGAGCTTGGCAAACCCGAGGAGCTGACCGGCATCGTCGCGAAGCGCAGTGATCGTGACATTGGCCCAAAAAGTCGTGCCGTCCTTGCGCACACGCCAGCCGGTATCGATAAATTTCCCCTTGTCCGCAGCCACCTGTAGCTCGTGATCGGGCCAACCGCTGTCTTTCGCCTCCTGCGGATAAAATATTGAAAAGTGCTGCCCCATAATCTCATCCGCTGCGTAACCCTTCATCCGTTCGGCTCCCATGTTCCAAGTGGATACCCGGCCATTGGGATCGAGCATGAAGATTGCGTAATCGGCGACGCCTTCGATGAGGAGGCGAAAACGCTCTTCGCTCCGACGCAAGTCCTCTTCGTGGGCGCGTCGTTGCGTCAGGTCGCGCGTGACCTTGGCGAATCCTACCAGCTCACCCTCGGTATCTCGCATGGCCGTGATGACCACGTTCGCCCAAAACAGCGACCCGTCCTTCTTGACGCGCCAACCCTCGTCTTCGAATGCCCCTTCCTTCGACGCTACCTGGAGTTCGTGCTCAGGCAGCCCGCGCGCGACCTCCTCAGGGGGGTAGAACCGCGAAAAGTGTTGCCCGATGATTTCCTCGGCGCGATATCCCTTGAAGCGCTGGGCGCCGGCGTTCCACGTGAGAACGTGACCCTGAGGATCCAGCATGAAAATCGCATAGTCCCGGACGCTCTCGACGAGGAGCTTAAATCGCTCCTCGCTTTGCCTCAGGGTTTCTTTTCCTTCCCCGCCATTTTCGCCTGCCATCTCATATAACCTAGCATGCCGCGAGCCCGCCCATCCCCTGTCCGAGTGTAGGCATTCTCCCACTTCCATGGGGTGTTGGCGCCATGGCGTCGCTGTCGGACAACCTGGGTAGCGCCTGTCGGCCATGTCTACGGGCGCGAGCGGATATCTGTCCTGGCGCCCTCTTGATGGCGCTCTCGCGAGTCAGGTGCAGTTTTCAAGACACGCGTCGCATTCTTCGACACCTTCCCGCATTAAGTTGTGAATTCTGGCGCCGTCATGATGGTGGCGAAGTGTTCCTCGTTAGCGTGCATGGCATGCGGGATTCATTTATGGGAATCGTGTATCCAAGTGAGGCGGTGGCCCGGCGCTGGAATGGGGCGCTGCAGGCCAGACTGCGGCGCGTGCCGTTGGAGAGATTCCTAAGTGAACGAGGGATAGTTCCAGCGCCCCGGGGCATCTCACAAGATAGCGACGATTTGGTGCGTGCCACGGTGTTAATCGTCGAGGCGGGCCTCGCGCTTTACTTTGTTGATCGTAAAGAGGGGCTTGCTTTTGGGCAGCGCGCGGTCGTGGGGCATGTGGCTTGCCTGGTCAGCCGTGCGCTGGCGGAACAGATTTCGCAGGCCGATGTTTGGCGGATCGTTGCGCTTGTCAGCACCGCGCGATTGTTGAGTCCTTGGATCGGCCTCAATGCTGCGGCCATGACTTCGGCATCCGCCGCGCGCCAATTTCAGAAAGAGGTCACGAAGGGAATTTCGCCATTGGATTGGCGAATCATGAAGAGCGCCAGTGATGCGGTTGGCGGCAACGGTCTGGACGCCATGGCCAGGGCTTCCGCGAATATTGCAGCGCGCTTGAACGCGGAAACTCCCGCAGCCGAGGTTTGGCCCACGCAAGCGTTGCAGGGCTCGAATAAAATTTTTCGGTCCGGCGCCTGACTTAGTTGCCGCCGACATCGCCGCGCGCGTAAATCTCTCGCATTCATAGCGATTGTCCTACTCCAGTGCTTTTGGGGCGCGCGTACTCTTGCGCGCACACCGGCGGGCGACCCGTCACGTTTATCACTTCCAGGAGTTATTACATGAGCAGCAAAAATACCGCGGTATTTGGCCTTTATAGTTCAGCCGAACTCGCAGAACGAGCGGTCGATAGTCTAATTGCAGCCGGCTACGACAGCGCAGCCATTTCTGTTCTGTTGCCTGACAGCCGCAGCACAAAGGAATTTGCGCATGAAAAGGATACCAAAGCGCCGGAGGGAACGACCGCGGGGGTCACCGCCGGCGGCGTCATCGGCGGCAGTCTCGGAGTGCTTGCGGGAATCGGTGCCCTGGCGATACCGGGCGTCGGACCCTTGATCGCCGCCGGCCCCATCATGGCGGGCTTAGCAGGCCTGGGTGTGGGCGGCGCAGTCGGCGGCTTGGTCGGCGCGCTGGTTGGGATGGGCATTCCCGAATACGAAGCCAAACGCTATGAAGGGCAAGTGAAGGGTGGCGGGACCCTGCTCTCGGTACATTGCGATACGGCTGAGCAAATTTCCCGCGCCAAGGACCTTCTGAAGGGGACCGGCGCCACGGACATCGCGTCCACCGGGGAAGCGAGCAGCACGAGCACTCGCGTGGCCTAGTTCCAGATATCTCTTGTCAGGGGGAGCCGGCAGCGGGCCTTCCTGTGGTAGCCGCCAAACCGAAGAGCATCGAACGTACCCATTTAAAACGAAGAGGATTCTCTATGCATACCGATACAAAACAACGCACAGGTCGCATCCAGGCTCAGGACGCGATTGCCATGCTGACTGCGGATCACAAGAAGGTGAAGAAACTATTTGCTGATTTCGACAAGCTCAAAGAGGCTGGCAGCGACGAGGATAAGGCCTCCATCGTCGATCAAATTTGCAATGAGCTTAAAATTCACACGGAATTGGAGGAGGAGATTTTCTATCCGGCCGTGCGCAAAGCCATCGATGATGGAGATTTGATGGACGAGGCACTCGTGGAACACGCGGGAGCGAAAGACCTGATTGCTCAGCTGGAAGACGCAAGTCCTGAAGATGACCTGTATGACGCCAAGGTGACGGTGCTAGGCGAGCAGATTGACCATCACGTAAAGGAAGAAGAGGGAGACATGTTTCCCAAAGCCAAGAAGGCGAAGGTCGATACCGAGGCTCTCGGGGCAACGATGCTCAAACGCAAGATCACGTTGATGGAAAAGATGGGGATGAACGACGACGAAAATGCAAGAGACGACGCAAGAGCCGCCAAATCGACGGGCACCGCAAAACCTTAAAGAAGAGCAATGTCCGGCCCGCGACCTCTGGCAGGGTTCAATGTACTGATCGTCGAGGACAACTTAATCGCGGCCGTGGACGCGGAGGACTTGTTGCGATCCTGGGGGAGTCCTCGCTCATAGCGGTTTCAACCATCGCTGCTGCCGTCCGGGTGTGCGAGGCAACTTCGCTCGACTTCGCAGTGCTCGATATCAATTTGGGATTCGAGAACAGCTTTGGATTGGCGGCCCAGGCGAATTGTCGAATCTGGAAGGTCACGATTATTCTGGTAAAACAACTGTTTGAGGTGCGATCGGACCGCCTCGGCCCGAGTGTTATTGGAGAATTCCCGCCGCGGGATTGCGAGGCGCGGGATGCGACACGCCCTCTGGTGTTCGAGTCTCCGCAGCTTGCCGTCGCCTTATCAGCGATCGAACAGGGAGTTTGTCTCCCACAACCTCAGCGAGCCGGGTCGGCAACTGGCGCGCCTGAGTGAGGCGTGCATAGAGCTTTAGGTAGTTTTGAGCCATATGCTGGGCCGTGAAGCGGTGCTCGAATTCGGCGCGAATCCGCGCCCGGTCGAGCGTGTGTAAGCGCCGCAACTTATCAACGGCCTGATCCTCGCCGCGTACGATGAAGCCGGTCAGCCCGTTTTCCAGCACCTCCGGCACCGAACCGTTCTCGAATGCAACGACAGGGGTTCCGCAGGCCATCGCCTCGATCATCACCAATCCGAACGGCTCGCGCCACGCGATCGGGAAAACCAGCGCTGCGGCATTGCCCAGCAATTCCTGCTTTTGATCTTCGCGGATCTCACCGATGAACTCGACGTCGGCCAGCCTAAGCAGCGGCTCGATCGTGGTCCTGAAATATTCCTGATCGACATGGTCCACCTTGGCAGCGATCTTGAGCGGAATGCCGGCCCGCGCCGCGATGCGAATCGCGGCATCTGGCGCCTTTTCCGGGGAGATGCGCCCGAGGAACGCGAGGTATCCGCCGCGACCCTCGCCCTTGCTCAACAGATTCTGAGGCAGGCCGTGCAGCACCGTCGCAACAAAGTTCGCTTCCGGCAACGGCACACGCTGTGAATTGGAAATCGAGACTACCGGGATGTCGTCGTACAACTGGTAAAGTGGCGGCAGTTCCGGCAGGTCGAGACGCCCGTGCAGCGTCGTGACGGACGGGGTGGCGAGCCGGCGCAACAGGGGATAGCCAAAGTAATCGAGGTGACTATGGATTACATCGAACTCGTGAGCCCGTCGCGCCACCGTTTCGAGCTGCATGAACATCGGCGCGAAATGATCCTTCACCTCAGGGTCGAGACGCAGCGAGCGCGGCCGGACGGGCGATAGCGTCGCCTTTGTGGCACTGTCGCCGGAAGCGAACAGCGTGACATCGTGCCCGAGCTCGACCAAAGCGTCCGTGAGGTAGGCCACCACGCGTTCCGTCCCGCCATACAGTTTCGGAGGCACGGCCTCGGCGAGCGGTGCAACTTGCGCTATCCTCATCTGATCCCCACAGGCTGATACAATCTATCTGGGACGCATCGTATCCGCTCCTTTCGCCGTTGTCGGCTTGCAAATGGTACCGAGCGTTGTAAGAGAAACTCTCAAGTTGCGGATGCCTCAGAGTGCGCTCCGAGTTCCTCGCTGAATAATTTATGGGCCGCGCCGATCGTCTTTAGGGCACTGCATGAATAGCTCCTCGATGTTCGAACCCACGACGCCTTCGAATTCGGTCGACGAGGCCCCGGCGCCGCAATTTGCCATCGCCGTGTCTGCGACGCTTCAGCAGCGCCGCACGCGTACGCTGAAGCATGGCGACACTTTCGCGGTGTTCGATCATCGCGGCGACATCGGCGGCGAGCCCGGCAACCCCGAGGGCCTGTATCATCGCGACACGCGCATGGTCTCGCAGCTGCAGCTGCTTCTCGAGGAAGAGCGGCCGCTGCTGCTCTCCTCAATGACGCAGGACGACAACGCACTGTTCACGGCGGACCTCAGTAACCCGGATCTGCTTGAGGACGGCAAGATCGTCCTGCGGCGGGAAAACATTCATCTAAATCGCATGAAGTTCATCTGGAACGGCGCCTGCTACGAGCGCCTGGTCGTGAGAAATTTCAGCGATTGCCCGCTGTGCCTGCGCTTGACGTATCGGTTTGCGTCGGACTTCGCGGATCTCTTCGAGGTGCGCGGTGAGCACCGCAGCGCCCGCGGCGAATCCCGCGCCGCGCTTGAGAGCGATTCCGGCGTCGCGCTTCGCTACAGGGGGCTCGATGAGATCGAACGAGTCACTCAGATCGCATTCTTTCCGACGCCAAAAACGCTGACCACGGCGCGAGCTGGGTTCGAGATATCGCTGAGGCCTCGAACGACACGTAGGATATTCGTGCGCATCGGCTGCACGGCTGATGCGCAGTCCGAATGGACCGGCCGTACGTTCTACCGGCGAATGCGTGCCGCACGCCTAGCCCTCAACGCGTCGAGCGCACGCGCTGCAAGCGTCCACAGCTCAAATTCCGTATACAACGAAATTGTCAAACGCTGCGTTTCGGACCTGTACATGCTCATTACCGACACGCCGCAGGGGCCCTATCCGTACGCTGGAATTCCCTGGTTCAGCACTCCGTTCGGGCGCGACGGAATCATCACCGCGCTGATGACTCTGTGGCTCGACCCCACCATTGCGCGCGGCGTGCTCGGATTTCTCGCCGCCACGCAGGCGACCGCGGTCGAGCCGGAACGTGACGCCGAGCCTGGAAAGATTCTGCACGAGATGCGCCATGGGGAAATGGCAAATCTGCGCGAGGTGCCGTTCGGCCGCTACTACGGGAGCATCGACGCCACGCCCCTCTTCTTGCTGCTGCTCGGGGAGTATTTCCGGCGCACCAGCGATCTTGAGACGGTCCGCTCGCTGTGGCCGAACGCCGAGGCAGCGCTCGCCTGGATCGATCATTACGGCGACCGCGACGGCGACGGTTTCGTCGAATATCATCGCCAGACCAAGGAGGGCCTCGCGAATCAGGGATGGAAGGATTCCTTCGACTCGATTTTCCATCATGATGGCCGGCTTGCGGAAGGGCCGATCGCCCTTTGCGAGGTCCAGGCGTACGTATACGGCGCCAAACGACACGCAGCGCTGCTCGCCGAGGCTCTGGGACATCCGCAGCGTGCAGCCGCGCTCGCCCGGCAGGCCGAGGCCATGAGACTGAGATTCGAAGCGCAATTCTGGTGTGAGGATCTCTCAACCTACGCTCTCGCGCTGGACGGCGCAAAGCAGCCGTGTCGGGTGATCTCCTCGAACGCCGGACAGGTGCTATTCACGGGCATTGCCTCAACCGAACGCGCACAGCGTGTTGCCGCTACGCTCCTGTCGCCCGCGGCATTCGGCGGCTGGGGCATACGGACGATCGGCTCGTCTGAGTCGAAGTACAACCCGATGTCGTATCACAATGGCTCGGTCTGGCCGCACGACAATGGGCTGATCGCTATGGGCTTTGCGCGGTATGGACTGCAGAAATCGGCCGCTCGGGTATTTGGCGCGCTCTTCGATGCGGCAGCCTATATGGATCTGCGGCGATTACCTGAGCTCTTCTGCGGCTTCGCCCGTCGCGAGCGCAACGCACCGACCCAATATCCTGTGGCTTGTTCGCCGCAAGCGTGGGCGAGCGCGGCTCCCTTGTGCTTGCTGCAGGCCTCGCTTGGCTTGGAGCTGCTCGACAAGACCGGCGAGGTCAAGTTCTATCGGCCGATGCTGCCGGAATTCCTGGACCACGTGCGACTGCGCGACTTGCGCCTGAGCGCGGGCTCGGTAGACCTGCTACTTCATCGCCAAGACAACAACATCGCGGTAACCGTGACGCGCCGGGACGGCGACGTCGTGGTGGTCACACGGTATTAGAGTTGTTCAGGCGCTGCGCCAATCGGAAACGGTGTGCGACGATAGCTCAGGAAAGGCCAGAACACATCAGGGCACCGTATCGACCAACAGCATTCGAGTCGAGCCCGGTTTGACTGCAAAGCGCTTGCGCGGATCCTTGGCATTGGGATCGATTTCTGTGTAGTCGCCGGTTACCAAAAAGATTCGGCCGGATTTCGGGTCGAGAGTCATGGTGCGAGCACCTAACTGCGTGGGCACATCCCCGAGCGACTTGTATTGATCGGCGCTTTCCTGCTGGATGACCGACAGCGTACCGTCGCCGTTCGAGCTGAAAGCACGCTTCAAGCGGCCGTCATAGGCGGCCGCATCGCTATGCTTGCCGATCGGTAGCGCACTGACGATGGCGCCATTGGTTGCATTCACGACCAGCAGTTTAGAGTTGACGCAGCTCGCAAAGAGCCGATGCGCCTCTTTGTCAATCGCCAGTCCATGCGGGCTGTCACAAGCAGCGATTGGCCAGGTCGCGTCGACCTTAGCCGTTTTGGTGTCGACCCGTTGGATCTCACGCTTGTCCTCGATATTGACGAAAAGTTTGCCGGCGCCGTCAACCGCGGCGAATTCGGGTTGGCCGCCGAGATGGATAGTCGTGACCACGCTGTCGGTATTGGTGTCGACTACCGTCATGCTGTGCGGATCACCCTGCATGAGGAATACCCGTTTGCTGGCCGGGTCGTAGACGATGGCATCGGTATCGTCCGCAGCGGGCAAGGTCTTCAGGACCTTGAAGGTGTTCAAATCGAACACCAGCACTGATTTACCGCCCCGACTTCCGGCATAGCCCTTGCCGATCGCAGGAACAATGGCGGCACCATTGGCGCCGTCGACGGGCACCTGACCGACGACCTTTTCACTGGACGCATCGACTACGTCGATTCTGTCCCCATGAGCTACGAAGATGCGATTTGATACAGGCTCAAACGTCAGATAGTCCCAGCGCTCGGGCGCACCGAGCGCTATCGATCTAGAGATTCGGTAAGGACTGGGGGCATCCGCGGCTTTCGGCGCCAGGGCGGCATAGGTGCTTAATGCCAGGACGCCGATCAGACCCGAGCAGGAAAAGACCTTGAACATGGGAGTTGCCTTTTAGTTTGTATCGGAAAGTGCCGGGTCTGAAGTCTACGCGCCGGCGTCGCCGGCGAGCTTTACAATTTTGCAAACTTTCCCCGAGCCTCAACCCAATTGCAACAATCTAGCTCGCGGTGAAAATCACGCTGGCGCGAAGTCCTGGTGCGGCGTCCGCAAGCTCGAGCTTGGCGTCGTGAACATGGACGATGGCGTTGGCGAGACTCAACCCCAAGCCGTTGCCGGCGGTTGTGCGGCTGACCTCGAGTCTGAAGAAGCGCTGCAATACTTTCTCACGCATGCTCTCCGGGATGCCCGGCCCGTTATCGACTATGCTGACCGTAAGATTGCCAGACGAGCGCGAGGCAACGATGGAAATGGTCGAACCTCGCGGCGTATGCCGAAGCGCGTTTTCGGTTAAGTTGGCAAAAAGCTGCATCAAAAGTTCGCGTTCGCCGTGCACGACAAAGGATCCGTCGACCTTCTCCAATAGCCGCTGACCGTTCTCCTCCGCCATGGGTTTGTACAGTTCTGCGATGGTGCCGAGCAGTTCGTTCAAATCGACTTGTTTGAAGGCCGCGCGCCGCGGCCCACTCTGCAGCTGGGCGATATGCAACAACGCCGCGAATATGCCCAGAATCGCATCGATTTCGGTGACGCTGCGACCCAATGTGTCGCGTAGGGCCTCGACATCGGTTCCGGGCCGGCCGGCCAGCTCCAAGCGCTGCCGCAGCCGGGTCAGCGGCGTGCGTAGATCGTGGGCAATATCGCTGGTCACTTGGCGAAGATCCTCCATGAGCGTTTCGATTCGGTCCAGCATCGCATTGATGCTGCCGGCGAGATGATCCAGCTCATCGCCGGCTTGGGTCACCGGCAGCCGTTGCCGCAAGTCCTCGCTGATAATGTTGCGGCTGGTGTTGCTGACCGTCTCGATTCGACGCATCAGCCGGGCGCTCATCACCCAACCGCCCGCCAGCGCCAAGGCGATGCAGGCGGCAAGGGCCCACGAAAACGATCCCACCACCATCTCCTCCATTTCGTTGAGTTGATGCGTGCTCCAGCCCACGAACAGATAACCCCCTGGCACGCTGACGCCGCGCCCGCGGATGGCGGAGAACGCCGTGCGTCTGGACTTGGACGTCTGCGGCCATTCGAGCACGCCGTTGCGCGGATCCATGGCAGGAAGGTTGCCCGCCTGCGCGACACCCTGGGCATCCTGAAACAGATAATAAAAGCCGGCCGGATGACTCGAGAGCGCCTGAACCACCGCCCGGATGGACTGTGGTCCCTGGCCTTGCGCATCCGCCAAAATCTCGCCGACTTCGCTGCCGACGCTGTCGTCGATCTGATGGCGCATAAATCGCGTGGTCGAGAAAAATATCACGGCCAGCAGGATCACGAAGCTCACACCGGTCAGCGCGGCGTAGATGAGTGCAAGACGGAAACTCGATGTGCGAAAGACTCTAGGTTGCGGCACTGAGCATGTATCCGACGCCGCGCACAGTATGAATGAGCGGAACAACATGACCTCGGTCGATCTTGCTGCGCAAACGGCTGATATGCGTCTCGACCACTGTGGTGCTGGGATCGAAGTGCACATCCCAGACATTTTCGAGCAGCATGGTACGAGTTACCGGCTGTCCGACGTGTTTGAGCAAATACTCGAGCAATAGAAATTCTCTCGGTAAGAGTTCGATGACGGCGTCGGCGCGACTGACCGTGCGCGCCAGCAAGTCGACCTCCAGATCGGCCACCGCCAACGTGGTAGCGGCCGCCAGACCCGGCCGCCTTCGACCCAACGCCCCGACACGGGCCACGAGCTCCGCGAAGGAGAAGGGTTTCATCAGATAATCGTCCGCGCCGGCGTTCAAGCCGAGCACCCGATCATCTACGCCGCCGAGGGTGGTTAGAAACAGAATCGGGGTTTGGATGCCGGCTTCGCGCAGCCTGCCCACAAGCGTCAGGCCGTCCAATTCCGGCAACATGCGATCGACGATGAGCAAATCCCAGACCTCGCTCATCCCACGGCTGAAGCCCTCTTTGCCATTGGCGGCGACGATCGTGTCGTGCCTTTCACCCGACAGGCCGTCGGCTATGAATTGCGCCGTTTCTGCATCATCTTCGATGAGTAGGATTTTCATGCTTCTGCA